>Ga0180433_10000037_pt1 | contig 202960 bp, 205 predicted proteins | sample SS_ome_8_FD_132980 | JGI IMG/M metagenome (GOLD analysis project Ga0180433, IMG submission 132980) | Hypersaline lake sediment archaeal communities from the Salton Sea, California, USA - SS_1_D_1 metaG | ecosystem: Environmental > Aquatic > Non-marine Saline and Alkaline > Hypersaline >...
ACCTTTATCCGCGGTTCTGGAAACTTTATCCGCGGTTCTGACACTTTTATCCGCGGTTCTGGAAACTTTATCCGCGGTTCTGACTCTTTATCCGCGGTTCTGGAACTTTTATCCGCGGTTTTATGACTTTTATCCGCGGTTCTGGCACTTTTATCCGAGGGTTTGAACCTTTATCCGCGGTTCTGGAAACTTTATCCGCGGTTCTGGAAACTTTATCCGCGGTTCTGACTCTTTATCCGCGGTTCTGACTCTTTATCCGCGGTTCTGACTCTTTATCCGCGGTTCTGGAACCTTTATCCGCGGTTCTGACACTTTTATCCGCGGTTTTATGACTTTTATCCGCGGTTTCATGACTTTTACCCGCGGGTTTGAACCTTTATCCGCGGTTCTGGAACCTTTATCCGCGGTTCTGACTCTTTATCCGCGGTTCTAACACTTTTATCCGCGGGTTTAAACTTTTATCCGCGGTTCTGGCACTTTTATCCGCGGTTCTGGCACTTTTATCCGCGGTTTAGAACCTTTATCCGCGGTTTTATGACTTTTATCCGAGGGTTTAAACCTTTATCCGCGGTTCTGGCACTTTTATCCGCAGTTCTGACTCTTTATCCGCGGTTTTATGACTTTTATCCGAGGGTTTAAACCTTTATCCGCGGTTCTGACACTTTTATTCGTGGTTCTGACATTTTTATCCGCGGTTCTGGAACCTTTATCCGCGGTTCTGACTCTTTTATCCGCGGTTTCATGACTTTTATCCGGAGTTTTAAATTTTCACGGTTATAAGCACTTTATCCGAAGTTACTACTACCTTATCCGCGTTTACAATCGCTTTATACGAAGCTTCTGCCTCTTTTCCACGGCTAGCGACTGGGAATACAAAACAACGCGGCTTTTTGGCACGCGTTGTTTTGTAAGCTTAATAGAATAATGGAATAAAAATGAGCTGCAAGCTAATATGTGCAAACATATGAGCAACAATACTATAGATTAATCCATGCTTCCAATATAAATATCCAAAAAAGATTCCACCTACACCATTTAATAAGAGACTTCTAATGATTAAAGCTGGTGTTAAGCCTTCAAAAACGACTGCTGTAAACGGAAGGTGACCAATTGCAAATAGTAAGCTTGTAATAATAATGACTCCCCAATAATAGGAACCAGGAAGCTCTGTTGTTTTCTTTATTTTCGTAAACAAGAAGATGAAAAGTGTCATTAAGAAAAGTCTTAGCATGACTTCTTCTACAACTCCACCATAAAGAACACCAGCAAGTAAAGCTAATAATGAAAACTTCACCTCATAATCAGCTAATTGCGGAATAAGTGACTGAAATACAAAACGGTCAAATCCGACTAATAGAAATCCTGTTATGACACCAAAAAGTAAAGCAAGCTTTAAACCTTGATTCCGTTTTTCCTGACAAATAAGATTTAAGTTAGTTTTATTTAACATAAGTAAACCTAAAAAACTTAAGATTAATGTAATAACAGCTATTTGAATAGATCCAATTAAAATAAGAACAGATAAACGAACGGGAATCTCTTGCTCTCCTAAGAGAGAAGACATTGTTTCCAATTGGTAAAGTACTGTAAAAACTCCAGCAATCAAACCGACTAATGCAAAACGTAAGGATAAGAAAAAGTTACGCTTCATGAAAGTTCCTCCTATTAGTTTCATTTTTGGGATTAATAAATTAAAAAAATTATTTTTTAGGTATGATGATGGTGGTAAAATGTCTTTCTTTTCGTTTTTCATTTGGTGCTTTATTGATATATTTCAAAAACACACTATTTAATTCTTGTACCATTTGTTGAAATTCATCATCACTTAGCATAAAAGATGCTGTTCGGTAGCCCACTCCATCTTTTATATAATCAATGTCACCTTTTTGAATGTAATCCTGGAAATCTTGATATAACTTCATTAAAAAGGTGAAAAATAATTGCGCATGCTCTTCTTTTGTTAAAGATTGAAATTCTTTTAGCGAAGGACTTGCACCATCTTGAGATAATTGATAGAACCGCTCAACTGTCCCACGTACTTGTTTTTCATCAACTACTTCTAAGAAGCCTTCTTCATAAAGAACATTTACTTGTCGATAAACTGTTGTCCGGGGAATATCAGAAATCATTTCATAAATCTCCTGTGCTGACTTCTTCTTTCCACCAATTAAACATTGAATAATACGTATTCGAACCGGGTGAAGTAATACTTCTAATTTATTTTTCATATTATACCCCTCTTTAGTACCAATATTGGTATTAATACCACAATTGAAATTATATACGATATTTTCTCTTTTGAAAAGTCATTTATTTTACTTTTATCTATTTTTTAGATATTTATTTTTTTTAGGGATACTATTTTCTGAATCAGATGTCCTTATATATCTAAAATAAAAGAAGGAAAGCCCTCTACAGCTTCCCTTCCTTTATTTATTATTGCTGCCAGTTAACGTTCGTTTCTCCTGTCGTACCGATTGGAGTTGTATAAGTTTGATTTGAGCCGCTTTCCCAAATTAAATTTCATTTTCCTTGTAAAGGAATTTCAACCTCTACACCATAATGATCAGAAACAATTGGTTTATTTTTTCCATTAAAAATGACGTTTGATGAGACAACCTTCACCTTTCGATTTGTTAAAATGTAGTCTATTCGTAAATCTTCTTTGTTATCGTCCCAGCCTGCAATTTTTCCTGTAACAGTAAAACCTTCATCTTTTTGATCTGCAAGATAATAAGTATCATATAAATTTTGTTTCATTACGTAATCATAGCCTTCTTTACGTTTGTTGGCATCGTTATTAAAGTCACCCATTAAAAAGTACCAATCCTCTTGATTAATGTATTTCATTAGCTGATTGATTTGGTATTGAAATGGCTCTTCTTCGTCGTTCCACCAGCCAAAGTGACAAGAATAAAATGTAATGGGTTGGCCATTTATTTCTACTTTCGCTCCAACAATCTTTCGTGATTTCCAATAATCTATACTTTGATTTTTCGTCACATAAAAGGATGTAATTTCTTTAATTGGGTGTTTCGTTAAAATTGCTAATCCTTCTTCATACTTGTCATAAGCTATATGGGAAACATCCCAATGACATTCATAAGTCGAAACACCTTGAAGTTTTAATTCCTGTAAAAGAACATAAGCAAAATTATCGGTTTTCATTTTCCCTTTTACGATAGGACTGTCTATTAATTGATTCACTTCTTGTAGTGCAATGACATCATAGTCATTTTGAACAATAGCATCTGCAATCCATTTCATTTTGTCCCATTGACTCTCTTCTAGCCAAGAGTGACAATTTAACGTTAAGAGCTTCAAAAGGTTCACGCTCCTATTAGGTCTTGAATATCCGATTTTAATACGTCCGCTTTAGGACCATAAATTGCTTGAACCCCACGATTCTTAACAATTAAACCTAAAGCTCCTTGCTCTTTCCACTTAGCTTCTGGTGCTACCTTTGACACATCTTTTACAGTAACACGAAGACGAGTCATACAAGCGTCAACATCTTCAATATTATCAGCTCCACCTAGTAGGTTTACAATTTCAGATGCAATCGAAAGATCCTTATTCCCTTTATGTGCTTCAGTGCTTTCTTCCATTTCGATATCATTTCCAGCACGTCCTGGTGTTGGGATATTGAACTTTTTAATTAAAAAGTTAAAAGTAACAAAGTTAACACCAAAAAATACAAGACATGTTACAACAAAATTAATTAAATCTCTTATTAAACCAGCATTGATAATCATAGGTGTACGAGTTAATAGCTCAATAAATCCGAACGCATGAATACGTAAATCAATTAAGTCACTAATCGCAAAAGCAATACCTGTTGTAATAGAGTAAATAATATATAATACAGGTGCAACAAACATGAACATAAACTCGATTGGTTCTGTAACCCCTGTTAAAAACACGGCAAGTGCTGCTGACATAAAAATCGATTTATATTTTGCCTTTTTCTCTTTATCAACATTTATATACATAGCCAGTGCAATACCAATTAAGGAAGCGGTTGACGTGATCACTTGACCTACTTTAAAACGAGCTGGTACCACCTCTGCTAATAAAGCGTTATAGGCTGCTGTATTTCCTGCTTCTAGTAAGTTATTTAAATCCGTAACCCATGCGAGCCATAGTGGATCTTGTCCAGCAACGATTTGTCCAGCTTTATCACCTGTTAAAATCGTATAAGTTCCACCAAGCTCTGTATAGTTCATTGGAACCGTAAGCATATGGTGAAGCCCAAATGGTAAAAGCAGTCGCTCTAATGTACCGAAAATAAACGGTGCGACGATTGGAGCTGAATTTCTTGATGAAGCAATCCAACGTCCAAATTCATTTAACACACCTTGAACAAATGGCCAAACAAATGCTAAAACAAGCGCTGCTGCCACAGAATAAACAATCACAACAAATGGAACAAAACGTTTACCGTTAAAGAAAGCTAATGATTTTGGTAATTTGTCAAAATTGTAATATTGATTATATAAGGTTGCTCCTAAAAATCCAGCAATTATCCCTACAAATACACCCATGTTTAATGCAGGAGCCCCAAGAACTGATGTAAAGTAATCTTGCACGATTAACTCACTATTTAAAAGAGATTGAATTGTCGCTTCAGGGTCTTGTAACATCGCATTATTGACACCAAAAATTGCACCTGTTACTCGGTTAATGAGAATAAAAGCTATAAGTGCAGCAAAAGCTCCACCCGCACGATCTCTAGCCCATGAACCTCCAATGGCCACCGCAAATAGTATATGTAGGTTTGTGATAATTCCCCAACCGATGTCTTCCATAATGCGAGCAGTTGTTTGTAGAATTGTAATATCACTAGCTGACATTGCCAATAATTTACCTAATGAAATCATTAATCCCGCTGCTGGCATAACAGCAACAACGACAATTAATGCTTTCCCAAACTTTTGCCAAAAATCAAATGACATCAATTTTTTCATTTTTCACCCTCCACTAGTAATTAAAATTTTACGCAATCGTTTGCACAAAACCTTAAAAAAAAATTATGCTAACCGATAAACTCTTGCTTCATATGGCTTTAATGTGAACGTTGTCATTTCCGTATGTGGATGAACTTCATAGTTGTGTAATATGAGATGTTCGTATTTTAATATCATATCTTCTTCAAAGATTGCTTCTTTTTCACTTAAATTTGTAATAATAACAACTTTCTCATTTTCAAGCGTTCTTGTATATGCAAAAATTGTTGGGTGATCTTCTAAAATTAAATGATATGTTCCATACGTAAATATTTCATTCTCTTTCTTTAAGCGAATCATTTTTTTATAAAAGTTTAAGATCGAATTTGGGTCTTCTAGTTGCTCTTTAACATTAATTTCTTTATAGTTTGGATTTACACCAATCCACGGCTTTCCTGTTGTAAATCCTGCATTTTCTTCATCAGACCATTGCATTGGGGTACGTGAATTATCACGAGCAGAAGCCCAAATAATTTCCATAATTTCTTCATGTGTCCATCCTTCTTCTCGTTTTAACTGATATTTATTTTTGACAGCAACATCATCGTATTCATCAATCGTTGGAAATTGTACATTCGTCATTCCAATTTCTTGACCTTGATAAATAAACGGTGTTCCTTGCATTAAGAAATACATCGTTCCGAGCGCAGTTGCACTTTCACGCCAGTATTCTTTGTCATTTCCCCAAGTGGATACAATACGCGGAATATCATGATTTTCAATGTAAAGGGCATTCCATCCTTTATTTTCTAACCCTTTTTGCCATTTTGTTAACACTTTCTTTAATTCAACTATATCAATTTCCTTTTTTGACTCAGCATCCCACAAATCAAGGTGCTCAAATTGAAAAACCATGTTGAACTTTCCTTTTTCTTCACCAACCCAAAGCTCAGCATCCTCAATTTTAACACCATTGGCTTCTCCTACTGTCATAATGTCATATTTGGAAAAGGTTTCTTCTTTCAGTTCATCTAAAAATGTGTGTATCCCTTTAACATTCATATGTTTATCAAAAGAAGGAACGTACTTTAATCCTTTTGGATTCGGCATATCCTTTAATCCTTCTTCTTTTTTAATATGGCTAATGGCATCGACTCGGAAGCCGTCAATTCCTTTATCTAGCCACCAATTAATCATCTCATAAAGTGCTTTTCGGACTTCTCGATTTTCCCAATTTAAATCTGGCTGTTTTCTTGAAAAAATGTGTAAATAATAATGATCGGTTTTTTCATCATACTCCCAGGCAGATCCACCAAAAATACTTTCCCAGTTATTCGGCTCTTTTCCACCCTTTCCGTCTCGCCAAATATACCAGTCACGCTTTGGACTTTTCTTTGATGAGCGTGATTCAATAAACCAAGGGTGTTCATCACTTGTGTGATTAATGACTAAATCTAATATCATTTTCATTCCGCGCTTATGTGTTTCTTCTAAAAGCTCATCAAAATCCTCCATTGTCCCGAACTCTTCCATAATCGCTTGGTAATCACTAATGTCGTAACCGTTATCATCATTTGGCGATTTGTACATCGGACAAACCCAAATAACATCAATTCCTAATTCTTTTAAATAATCTAGCTTTGAAATGATCCCTTGTAAATCCCCGATTCCATCACCGTTTGAGTCTTTAAAGCTTCTTGGGTAGATTTGATAGGCTACCGCTTCTTTCCACCATACTTTTTTCATTTTAATCCCTCTCTTTGTGCAATCGTTTGCATAAATCTATAATATCAATTTTCCGAAAAATTTCAATATCTTTCCTTAAAATTTTTAAAATAAGAAAAGCGCAAAGCGCAAGTCCTTAGGCGAAGGGCGCTGGAGGACCTGCGAGGAGACTTCCGCCACCACAGCAGGTCCGAAGCGACCCAAGACGATGGCGCTTGGAGCTAGACACGAAATGACAATATTTATAGTTAATTCCTTCGTAAAAATGATATAAATTCTGATATATAAAAAAAGGCCTAGGCTTGGGGCCTGACCCTATTTATGAAACAGCCTCATCCCTATCGGTTTACTTTTCCAATCACTTGATCCATTTTGACAAATCCAAAGTGGCGACTATCTCGACTATTTAATCGATTGTCTCCTATGACAAATATATGTCCTTCAGGTATCTTCTTTTTTCCGGTAATCTCTTCTAAAGTAAAGTCACCTGTTAGCTGATTACCATATATATTTTCTTTATTTTTTTGTAAGAAAGGCTCCTTTATTTTCTTTCCATTTACAAACAGTTGATCGTTTTTATATTCAATTTTTTCCCCAGGTAGTCCAATAACTCTTTTTACAAGAGGCTGTTCATCTTGTTCAGTATGAAAAACGATAATATCAAACCGCTCAATATCTTGAAAAAGGTAACTCCACTTATTTATTGAAAAATGATGACCTTCTAGTAGCGTTGGCTGCATCGATTTTCCTTGAACGGTATATTCGGCAATGACAATGTTTTTTAGGAATCCTAATGTTACAATCATTGTGCCAATGATGATAAGCACATGATGTCTCTTCAAGGTGCTCACCTGCTTTATGACTTATTTTTCTTCCTTTCCACCAAAGATGCATTTAAACGGCTTTCAATTCTTTTTCCAACAGCCCACAAAATGACAACTAGTAATAATACAATCACTGTCCGCATCGGCTTCTCTACTAAAGAGTATAGGTCATGACCGATATAACTAATCGTAAAAATCATCACAAATTTTCCAGCCAAAACAGCGAGCACAAATTGCCAAATATTAATTCGTGAAAGACCTGCCACAATATTAATGACAGCTGAAGGGGAAAACGGAAAGCAAAGCATTAAAAATAATGGCGCAAATCCATGTCTTTCCACCCAATTCATCATTCGTCGAACCTTTTCATGCTTCCTTAGAAATCGAAAAAAACGTTCCTGGCCAAATTTTCGAACAAGTATAAAAACAAGAATCGATCCAACCGTCGTCCCAATCCAAGATAAAAAGAATCCATACCAAAGGCCAAAAGAACTGGCATTTGCAATAACAAATAAAAATAGTGGTAAAAACGGCAAAAATGCTTCAAGCATTGGCAAAATAATACCTGGTAACGGACCAAATGTACGATATTCTTCAAATAATCGTTCAATATCTTCAAGTTCAATTGAATTTAAATATCCTAGTACATCCATCATTTTCTCCTCAATTCCAAAATCCTCTACCATCATTGTACACTTTTTATTTGAAAGTTAAAATATTGCAGCATAAATCATATTGTATAATGAGAAGGTTTTAGGTAAAATATATACGAACAAACGTTCTGTAAAGTGAGGGGTGCTCATGTCAAATATTCCAAGTTCAATCCGAGATTTAATTGAGCAATCCATTTATCTCCCAATGACTATAACCGTTTTTAATCGCGATTTAGCGGTTGTAGAGAACAGTCCATTTAAATTAAAACAACCATATGTACATCTTATTGAAAAAGCGCTTAAGCTTGCGCAAAATGACCTTTCCAAAACGAAACGAGAATTACGAAAGCAAAACATAAAGGTCCTTCAGCTAAAGCGAGACGAAGCATTCACTCTTTATCGTTTTTACTACAATGGCTATGAAGAGGAACACAACTACTTTAACCCAAGAATTCGTAACAAAGTAACAGAGCTTTTAGAGCATTATTTATCTCACGCAGGAAAGATACGCCTTCATGAAGTTGAAGGGAACTAAATAGATCAAAAGAGGACACTGACTATGTGTCCTCAGATTGTAAATATTTATTATCGCCCCTTTCGTAATTCACGAATGATATGTTCATAAATAAATGACTTTTGACCGTTTGGAAATAAAATCATATTTAATTTTCTTTGTTCTTCTTCAATCCGTGATGAAACAACTGTTCTTAACTGTGCTGTACGATAAAATTGATTACTAAAAGAATTAAACGATATATCAATTGTTATGGACTGTTCATTAATAAATGTCACAATTGTTTTATCATGCGTGGCTTTTTTAAAGCTGGAAATATGAGCGTGTGAGAGCCAGGCACATTGAGGCTTATTAGGAGATAATGTTGGGAAGAAATAAATAGCATTAGATGGGTCAATGGCAATAGGTGGTTTATGAGTGATACCAATTAATTCTTTTGTACCAATTTTTCTACCATGTAAAGTTGATCCATAATAACGACAGCTTTGATCAATAATTTGAGTTGTTTTCAAATGAACGAAAAGCTCTCGGTCCATTTCAATTACTTTTCCAAAAAGGTTATTAGATTGTGAATATGGAAGAATAGCCATTGTTTCCCCATTGATTATATAAGAATCGAGGAAATCAACTACATTTTTCTTCACAATGATCTACACTCCTTCATAAGTAATAAGTACTAGATATATTCTAAAATTACCATTTAATTCTATTTTTATCTATATTTTAACAATATTGAAATACAAAAAAGAAATTCTTAACAATCAGTTAAGAATTTCGCAACAATTACTCCATTTCCTCCGGATTTTGTAAAATCATATTAGCCATCTCCAGCGTACGGTGTTCATTTATGGAATCTCCTGTCACTTCGTTTACATTGGAATCCGCAATCGTTATTTCATCTTTCTGGTTCTGTTTATCCATTGATTTTTTCTTCATAATGTCCCTCCTTTTTACTTTTAGCATGTGTGTTTTTTCCAAATCAATGCAAGCTAATAAAAATTCTGTAAATTTTCTAAAAATTATAAATATTTGTTGATTTTTTCGACAAAACTCCATATAATATAAAAAAGGCATCAGGGGTGATGTATCATGAAAGAGCGCAAGTCATACACAGAAATGATGAAGGCAAGGTCCTCTAGCGCATCAGAAAACTATATGTTGGATGTCTATATTCAGATGATTTTGGATGAAGCGTTGTTTAATTACAGAAAAAATAAACTAGAAGAAAAGATTAATGATGCTTTAGATCGGTTAGACAAAGAAATGTTTTATAGACTTTCAGAAGAATATGCTCAGCTTCTAAAATATGCATAATAAAAGCCAATCCTAAATGGATTGGCCTCCGTTTGGAGAAAATAAATCAAAGGTTATAATTTCAGACTGGATGAAAACTCCTGTCTCGAGGCACGAGCCCGATGCGAAGCAGAGTTACCATTGTAAATGAGCATTCGAAGAGGGCGAAGTAACAAAGAATGCGATCGTTTGGTAGCATTCTGAGAAGCCAATCCTAAATGGATTGGCTTCCCTCTGTGTGTATTCATCACCCTATTAAGCGTTTGTAAATTGTTCGGCTTCTGTGGAACCTTTTAAAGCTGTTGTAGATGAGGTTCCACCACTAATGACTTGTGCGACTTCATCGAAATATCCCGTACCTACCTCACGCTGGTGACGTGTTGCTGTATAGCCATATTGTTCACTAGCAAATTCTGCCTGTTGTAGTTCGGAATATGCGGCCATGCCTTCATCTTTATATTTTCTTGCCAATTCAAACATGCTGTAGTTGAGTGCATGGAATCCAGCCAATGTAACGAATTGGAATTTATAACCGAATTTTGCGATTTCTTTTTGGAATTTAGCGATTGATTCATCATCTAATTTTTTCTTCCAGTTAAATGATGGTGAGCAGTTATAAGCAAGTAGCTTTCCAGGATATTTTTCGTGAATCGCTTCTGCAAATCGACGTGCTTCTTCAATATTTGGTTCAGAAGTTTCGCACCAAATTAAATCCGCATATGGTGCATATGCAAGACCGCGAGCAATTGCTTGATCAAGACCTGCACGTGTGCGGTAGAATCCTTCTGTTGTCCGCTCATCCTTGATGAATGGTTTATCACGCTCATCAATATCACTTGTAATTAAGTCAGCCGCATTTGCATCTGTACGTGCAATAATTACCGTTGGTACTCCCATCACATCCGCTGCAAGGCGTGCAGCAACTAGATTTCGAATTGCTGTTTGTGTTGGTAAGAGAACCTTTCCTCCTAAGTGTCCACATTTTTTCTCTGAAGATAATTGGTCTTCAAAGTGTACAGCAGCTGCTCCTGATTCAATCATCGACTTCATGAGCTCAAACACATTTAATTGACCACCAAATCCTGCTTCTGCATCCGCTACAATCGGAACGAAATAATCAATATCGTTGTTTCCTTCTGAATGTTGAATTTGATCAGCACGCTGTAGTGCTTGATTAATTCGTTTTACAACGTGAGGTACACTATTGGCTGGATACAAGCTTTGGTCAGGATACATTTGCCCAGCTAAGTTCGCATCTGCTGCAACTTGCCAACCACTTAAGTAAATTGCTTTTAGCCCTGCTTTCACCTGTTGTACCGCTTGGTTACCAGTTAGTGCTCCTAGTGCATTAATGTAATCTTCCTTTTTTAAATCATTCCAAAACTTTTCTGCTCCCCGCTTAGCAAGCGTATACTCAATATCAATAGAACCTCTTAATTTAATCACATCTTCAGCAGAATAAGGACGTTCAATCCCTTTCCACCTTTCATCCATTTCCCAGCTTTCTTGCAATTTTTTTACTCTTTCATCCATTGTCATTGAAAATCTCCCCTTTGTTATCAAAATTAAAATCTATGAAAATAACATTTACCCCACTAAATTAAGCTAATTTTTCATACCCCGGCAAAGTTAAAAAGTCGACAAACTCATCTTTACGTACAAGCTCATCAAATAACTGTGCAGCTTCTTCAAAATGACCGTTTTGAAAAATTTCATCCCCAACTTCTTGACGAATTTTCTCTAATTCTTCTTCTTTCAATTGTTCATAAAGCTCTATTGTTACGTTTCGTCCATCATTTAAAATGCCTTTCGGATGACGAATCCATTGCCATACTTGTGCTCTTGATATTTCTGCTGTTGCCGCATCCTCCATTAAGTTATGAATCGGAGCTGCTCCTCTTCCAGAAAGCCACGAAGCAATATATCGAATTCCTACATCTATATTTGTTCTTAATCCTTTTTCGGTAATCGAACCTTTTGGTACTTCAAGGAGTTGTTCAGCTGTTATTTCAATATCGAGTAGCTGTCGATCAATTTGATTTTTCTCTTTCATGTATTTGTCAAAAACTTCTTTTGCCACCGGAACTAGTCCTGGATGGGCAACCCATGTCCCGTCATGACCATCACGTGCTTCCCGTTCTTTATCTTGACGAACTTTTTCAAAAGCTTCTTCATTTTTTACAGGATCATTTTTTACCGGAATTTGTGCAGCCATTCCCCCAATAGCATGAGCTTTACGCTTGTGACATGTTTGAATCGCAAGAAGCGAGTAAGCTCTCATAAAAGGAACCGTCATCGTTACTTGAGCGCGATCAGGCAAAATAACATCCTCATGATTACGCAGCTTTTTTAAATAGCTAAAAATATAATCCCATCGTCCACAGTTTAAACCAGCAGAATGTTCTTTTAATTCATATAAAATTTCATCCATTTCAAAAGCAGCTAAAATCGTTTCAATTAAAACGGTTGCTTTAATCGTACCTCTTGGAATGTTTAGCTCATCTTGCGCAAAACAGAAAACATCATTCCAAAAGCGAGCCTCAAGGTGACTTTCTAGCTTTGGTAAATAAAAGTATGGGCCACTCCCATTTTCAATTAATGTTTTAGCGTTGTGAAAGAAAAATAAACCAAAATCTACTAAACATCCAGACACTCTCTGTCCGTCAACAAGAATATGCTTTTCTTCTAAATGTAATCCTCTAGGTCGAACAATTAATGTTGCTGTTTTTTCATTCAATTTGTAAACTTTTCCTTGTTCATTCACAAACTCAATCGACCGATTGACAGCATCTCGTAAGTTAATTTGCCCCTCAATCATGTTTTCCCAAGTAGGTGAAGTAGCGTCTTCAAAGCAAGCCATGAACATTTTGGCCCCTGAGTTTAAAGCGTTAATGACCATTTTTCGATCGACAGGGCCTGTAATTTCTACTCTTCGGTCCTGTAAATCCTCAGGAATTGGAGAAATGCTCCAATCTCCTTCGCGTATATGCTTTGTTTCTTCTAGAAAATTTGGCATTTCCCCTTCGTCAATTCTTTTTTGACGCTCCACTCGCATTTGTAAAAGCTCTCTGCGTCGACTACCAAAAGTCCTTTCAAGTTTTTCCAAAAATTGAAGTGCTTCATTTGTTAAAATTTCGGAATAAGACTCATTTTTGATCGTTCCGATGACTTGAAGGCCTGATGTCGTTTTCATATCCATTCCTACCCATCACACCTTTCTGTAATTGATTGTTATAATACAGATTTAAAATCTTTAATATTAATATATAACAGTATATGTGAAATTGAAATACTTTTTTGAAAATTTAATGCGTACAATTTCTTATCGAAGGTCATAAGTTTTACTTAAGGGGGTTAAAACTTGATGTTTAAGGGGAAAAGAGTTTACTTCTTTCAAAATTGGGTAGAAATAGTTCATAGTTTAAAAAATAGCTATTACAATTTTGAACGTTGTTTTCGAGATTTTGCTTGTTTCGAGGGTATTTTTCGTTTGAGAATTAATTTCGTGATTGGGACACTTTATTTCGCGGTTTCATCCCTTTATTTCGCGACAAGCCTAAATAAGCGGTTTATCCTACATTTAGCCCTCCCCCTCAGTCCCTTACTTCTTTTACCTATAGAAAAAAGTAAAAGCCCCTGCATCATGCAAGAGCTTTTTTAACTACTCATCCTCATCTTGTATATATAAAATCCGCTCCATTAAAGTAGGGTGACCATAACGGAAAAACTTAACGAGCCAAGGAGGATTTACTTCACTAAGACTATGCTTCGATAAATTTTGAAATGTTTTCACAGCGGCTTCATTATTCTCCGTCATTTCAATTGCATAGAGATCTGCTTTTTTTTCTTGATAGCGCGAAACCATATTGGATAGTGGACTTGCAGCAAATGAAAGCATTCCGAGCAAGATGAAAAAGAGTGGAAGTGATGATAGATCGCGAATATTCGTTATTTTTAACTCTTTTCCCCATCTATCAATGATCCATTTCATAAGGCGACTAATGATAAAAAGTCCTATAAGTGAAAGTAGAAGATAACCAGCAATCCCGAAATAAATGTGCTTCATGACATAATGTCCCATCTCATGTGCCATGATAAACAAAATTTCATCATCATCTAATTTCGTTAAGGTCGTATCCCAAAGAACGATCCGAGAATTACTTCCGATTCCTGTTACATAGGCATTTAAAGCATTCGTTTTTTCAGACATGTTCACTTCATAAACATGTTCTGCAGGTATATTTGCTTCATCTGCTATATCTAATATCTTTTCTTCTAACTCTTTATCTTGTAATGGATAAAAATCATTATAAAGCGGGTCAATGACGACTGGCTGGATAAACATGAGAAAAAGGGAAAACGGAATAGATAAAAGCCAAGCATAAAGCCACCATCTTTTTTCAAACTTGCGGATGAGCCAATATAGAACAATTACAATCAAACTCATTAAAATATAATTCACAAAGAAGTCCGTTACCTCATCTCGAATCCAACTAGAAAAAGATTGTGTTGTAATACCATAGTCAACGGAAATTTTATAGCCAATCCATTCAAAAGGAACGGTAATTACCGTAACTAATAATGATAGCCAAAAGAAATATAGGGCTGTTTGAACAATGGAAAATTTCGATGCAGCTTCTGCCCATTGTTGAAACTTTTTCGATAAACCTATACTAAGGACGATGAAAAAGATAAACCATTCAAGTGGAACTCCAATAAAAAACAATAAATTTTTAATCCTTGAATAGTCTTCAGTTAATATTAGCTCTCGATCATTCATAAACGTTTTCGGATCAACCGCCGTACCCTCGTACACAGAAGGAATCGTATGATCCGTTAAATAAAACAAATACCAATAAATGAATAAACCGTACAAAAAATACAATAGGACAGATGTTGTGAGCCATTTTCGCATAGTAAGCCCCCTTCATGATTGAACAACTCTTTTTATCAGTTTAGTTCAAAGCTTGGCATATTAGAACAAGCATTTTTATGAATTTTCGTTTATTTAAAAAGCTGTCCCATTATTGGACAGCTATTTTTTTGTGTTCTTTTTTTGAAATAATTAAAGGATTTTTTTACAACCAATGTTGTACTGCACATCTAACCTGAACACTTTAAGTAACTCAATTCTATTAAAATAAAAGACTATATAAACACAGTACAAAAATGGATGCCATTACAACGATAATCACATTCGCACCTAAATAGGCGACGACAAAAGCTGTGACCGCTCCTATAATTCCAAACATGATGTCTTCTTGTATGAAAAAAACAGCTGGTATAATAAGGGCTCCTAAAGTAGCGTAAGGGACATTTTTTAAGACATTTTGTAAAAATGATGGTAATGTTAAGTTTTGCAAGACAACTAATGGAAGCATTCTTGGAATATAAGTAACAACCATCATTCCTAAAATCAGGATTAAAATTTCTTTATTCATCTTGATTCACCTCTAGCTTCCATTTTGTAAAAATCCATTCAATCATAACAGATGATGAAAGAGTTGCAACAACAATTGACCAACCTGCAGATAGCCACCCTGTTAAGGTAAAAAGCGAATTCACAATAGCTGCAAATGCGGCTAAAGAAATCACTTTTCGATGTTTTTTTAATGAAGGTACAAGCAAACCGATAAAAAGAGCGTATAAAGCAATGGACATACTTTCCTGTAAAACAAGAGGTAAATTGACTCCAACTACATGACCAATACCTGAATTAATAACCCAGCTTGAATAAGAAATAAGAAAAAGTCCGAACATATAAGAGGTTGTAACAGTTCCTTCTTTGATCGAAGCAACCGAAAAGGTTTCATCTGTAATTCCAAAGCTATAAAGTGCTCGTTTCCAGCTTGAATCTTTCTCAACTTTTTCATTTAAAGAGGCCGACATTAGAAAGTGACGGATATTTACAATAAATGTTGTTAAGATAATTTCGAGCACTCCTACTCCCGCTGCTATCAAACTAAGGGAAATGTATTGGGAAGCTCCTGCAAAAACAAATAAACTCATCATAACTGTTTCCATGAGAGTAAGCCCTGTTTGTTCCGCTAATAGCCCAAACGTCAGTGCAACAGGAAAATATCCAATGGCAATCGTAATACCAGCTTGAACTCCTGAGAAAAATTCAGATTTTCTTCGAGCAACGGTTGTAGAAATCAATGTAATCCCCCCATCATGTTGATTCCGGATAAAAGATGATAATAAAAAATTGTGTTACATCGTCTGTTGGATTGCGATAACTATGAGGTTGATCAGCATGAAACTGTAATACATCCCCATCTGTCACTTTGTAAATTTCATCATTTAAAACGACCTCAAGTGCCCCTTTTTGAACGAGGATATACTCTTCTACCCCTTCGTAATGGGCCTCTGCCTCATGCGCATAATGAGCATCTAAAGAAACCGAAAAAACTTCAAACTGCTTTCCCATCTCAAATGGAAACAATGAAAATACTTGATATTTTCCATCATCATCTATAATTGGAGTGATATTCTTTTTAGATACAAGGTTGACCGTCTTGTTTTCTTCTTTCATTAACGAAGAAAAAGAAACATGTAGCCCATTTGCAATCTTCCAAAGCGTTGACACGGTTGGATTGGATTCTCCTCTTTCGATTTGACCGAGCATCGCTTTACTAACACCTGTTAACTCTGCTGTTTTATCTAAGCTTAACTGCCTATTTTTACGTATCCTTAATAAATTTTTTCCAATATTTTTTTGAATCGATTCCATTTTTATCCTCACACCTCTTGTACATTATAGCATATAAATGTACGTTATAGTATTCGTTTTTTTCGATAAATAACAAATAAAAAATAGCTCAGTGTCGTAACTAAGCCTTTTTAGATACTTGCATCTTAATTTCTACTTTTGTTAAAAAAATTCATATAATCCATTCACATAATATTCATATACCTTATGATCAATAATTTTTTCCCCATATCCTTTTAGGAAACACCTTCTTCATTCATCAAATGATTATTTAAAGAATATCTCAAAAATATTATTTTCCTATAAGAATATGAAGAATGAAGTATACCATACTCACTAGGTACTGTGTTATTATATGATAATGTAGAAAACTGTCGAAAAATGATAATTCAATAGGAGTAAAGTCATGTTTTTAAGTATTATTAAACCATTAATTGTAAACTATATGATTATATTTTCATTTACAGCTAGCTCTAACTTTCTTGTTCCTTTTAGAAGGGATATTCAATATCGTAAGAAGGAACAATTGATGTTTGCGATTATCGGCTCAATAGCAGCTTTGTTATGCATGTTATACCCTATTGAAGTTCTTTGGGATACAAATTTTGACTTACGAATGATTATTATCATCCTTCTTACTTTATATAGAGGGAAATGGGTAGGCTTTTTCTGCTTCCTTGTCGTTTCTATTGGACGATATTTCGTAGGTGGTCAATTTGTTTTTCCAGGTATTTTAATTAACCTAATAGCATTTTTAGCTGGACTCATTTTCCGAAAAAAGTTTTTACAGGCTTCAAATAAAGTTAAAGTATTGTTTGCGATTTTTCTTTTTTTCACAACACTTTCATTAATGATTTTAAAACTACTAGTTTCCTTTTTACCGGCAACGTTTTATGTCATATACTTTTCTCTATTTCTATCAACATTATTAATCGTCATATTAACCGTTGAAAAATTTATTAAATTAAATCAACAAATAGATGAAGCCTTTTACTTAGAAAATTTAAAGACGGTCGGTCATATGGCAGCAGCCTTTGCTCATGAAATTCGAAATCCTTTAACGACAGTTCGAGGATTTATTCAATATTTAAGTACAAATAATCGTCATCATGAACTACCACAATTCTCTAAACTAATACTAGAAGAATTAGACCGAACAAATACCATTATAACGGACTTTTTATCACTTTCTAAACCTGGATATGATGCAAGAAAAACATATGTGGTTGAATCCATTTTAAAAGAAACAATAGACCTTATTTATCCAACAGCTCAGCTTCAAAATATTAAAATTGAATGGGATTTATCAAGCAGTCATCTCATTCATGTTGACAAGAAGCTATTAAAACAGACGCTTTTAAATATTTTTAAAAATTCAATGGAAGCGATTGAAAATAAACATCAACATACAGATGGAAAAATATTTGTTACAACCGCAACAAGACCAAATGAAAAAGTATTAATCTTAATAGAAGATAATGGCATAGGTTTAACACCACAAGAAATCAAACAAATGGGACTCCCATTTTATACAACGAAGGCAAAAGGAACTGGTATAGGAACGATTGTCATTAACAAACTGGTTCGAGATATGAACGGAACGATTCATTATTATAGTCAAAAGAATCAATGGACGAGGGTTGAAATTCTTCTACCAATTGTTGAAAAATAAATAAGAAAAGCGCAAAGTACCCTCATATCGGTGAAAGGTGCTGGAGGACCTGCGAGGAGGCTTCTGTCGCCACAGCACGGCAGAAACGACCCAAGACGATGGTGCTTTTTAATAGATATCAAATGACAATATGTATAGATTAATTCCTTCGTAAAAATGATATAAATTCTGATATATTTAAAAAGAGGTTGCCCTAGCAAAACGTTACTAGAGACAACCTCTTTTATTTTTACATCTTACCCCAAAAGTACACGATCAGAAACCGTTCCCCGAATTTTTTCAAACTCTTTCATTAATAGCGAAATAGTTAGCTTTTGTTTTTCTTCTTCTGTTGCTTCAAAAATAATTTTTCCTTGATTCATCATAATCAGTCGGTTCCCTAAGTCAATTGCCTGCTGCATATTATGGGTAATCATAATGGTTGTTAATTGATAGTTCTCAATAAATTTTTTCGTTAAAGACAAAATTACCTCTGCTCGTGCAGGGTCTAAAGCTGCTGTATGTTCATCTAAAAGTAAAACCTTTGGCTTTGTAAAAGTCGCCATAAGTAATGAAAGAGCCTGTCGTTCTCCTCCTGATAGTAACCCAACCTTTGCATTTAGACGATTTTCGAGACCTAACCCTAGTAATGAAAGCTGTTCTTTAAATTCTTGTCTACGCTTATTCGTTACACCTATTTTAATAGTTCTTTTATGCACCCGGTTATAGGCAATAGCTAAGTTTTCTTCAATGGTTAAAGAAGGTGACGTTCCTGCTAAAGGGTTTTGAAAAACTCGTCCAATATAGGCGGCTCTTTTATATTCTGGTAAGCTCGTGATATTTTTCCCTTCTAACCAAACTTCCCCATCATCAGGAATTAACTTTCCAGCTATAATATTCAATAATGTTGACTTACCAGCTCCGTTACTCCCGATAACGGTAATAAAATCACCTTTTTTAACTTCTAAATCAAGATCATTTAGAGCAACTTTTTCATCTAATGATCCTTCGTTAAACACTTTATAAATTTGCTTTAGTTGAAGCAATGTTTTCACCCCGCTTCTGTGCTAATTCTTGTCTTCTTAATAGCTTGCGTTTTTTCTCACGTCTCTTATCTAAATAACGCGGGATAGTTAACGATAAAACGACAATACAAGCTGTAATTAACTTTAAGTCACCTGTTTCAAAAAAGTTAAATCGTAGAGCAAAAGCAACGATTAACCTGTACACAATGGCACCAAAAATAACGGCTAAGGTCGCTTTTACAATCGTTTTATTACCAATTAGTGCTTCACCAATGATAACTGATGCTAAACCAATAATAATCATTCCAATACCCATACCAATATCACTAAAGCCATTGTATTGAGCAATAAGCGCACCAGATAAAGCAACAAGTGCATTCGATAATCCTAGTCCTAGCACTTTTAAAGCATCGGTATTGGCTGAAAAGCTTTGAATCATTTGCTCATTATCACCAACAGCTCGAAGTGCCAAACCAATTTCTGTTTTTAGAAAATAGTCTAGAATAAGTTTAATAACTACGACCAGTAACAACATTGAAAACACGACTGACCACGTTTTCGGTGTAAAAGGAATGACACTTTTTAGTACTTGATCAATAGGTGACCATGTTTCTAATAATTTTGAAAAAAACGTTTCTTCTTGAAGTAATGGTAGATTGGATCTTCCCATAATTCGCAGGTTAATCGAATATAATGCAATCATCATTAAAATACCTGATAATAATGGATTAATATTTCCTTTTGTATGAAGTACACCTGTTATAGAACCTGCAATAAATCCTGCAAATAGTGCTGTAATAGTCGCTACAATTGGATGAAAGCCGTTTACAATCATAACCGCACAAACAGCCGCTCCCGTAACAAAGCTACCATCAACAGTTAAATCGGGAAAATCTAAAATACGAAAGGATAAATAGACACCAAGTGCCATTAATGCATAGATTAGTCCTGATTCTATGGAACCGAATATTGCTATCGACATACTAACACCCTTCCACATCGAGTCATTCTATGATTGTTTAGTGATGAATAAAGGTCTATTCGTTAAATAAGTGTCTTCCCCCCACTAACATGAATATGTTGGTGAGGGTTAGACACTTTTTTAAGAAACTATTTTTATTCCTCTACAAATTCAGCCTCGTTTTGCCATTCATCTAAAATTTCAATGTTCAATTCTTCAGCTGCTTTTTTATTGATTAATAGTTTTAAGTTTTGAGGATATTGAACTGGCAATTCAGAAGGCTCTTTTACACCTTTTAAAATTTGAGCAGCCATAATCCCTGCTTCATAACCAATATCATAGTATTCAAAACCATATGCGGCAAAACCACCACGACGAACCGAATCTAGTTCACCAACAAATAGTGGAATATCATTCTCATAAGCGACAGAAATAACAGATTCAAGAGCGCTAACAACTGTGTTATCTGTAATGATATAAATGCTGTCTACTTTTCCAATTAAAGATTCAGCTGCTTGCTTCACTTCTGCTGATGTTGAAACAGATGCTTCGACGACTTCTAAATCTGTCCCATTCATCGCATTTTTCACAAGTTCAATTTGTGCAACGGAATTTTGCTCACCAGAGTTATATATCATTCCAACTTTATTTCCTTCAATATATTGATCAATGAATTGAACGGTTTTCGGAATAGCATCAGGATGAGTATCCGTTGTACCCGTTAGATTACCACCAGGGTTTTCCATCTCACTTACAAGTCCTGCTCCTACAGGGTCTGTTACAGAAGTAAAGATAATTGGAATTTCTTTTGTCGCATTCGCTGCTGCAAGAGCACTTGGTGTAGAGTTCGCAAAAATTAAATCAACATTATCACCAACAAAATTATTCGCAATCGTTTGGTTGTTCGATTGATCACCTTGAGCAATTTGGACATCGTATTCCACAGTTAAACCTTCATCCTTTAAAGCCTTTTTAAATCCATTAAAAGCTGCATCTAGTGAAGGATGTTCAACAATTTGCGTTACCCCAACTTTATATGTTTTTTCAGTAGATGTTTCATTGGAATCAGAGTTATCTGTGTTACTTGAAGTATTACTGCCTGAGCCACATCCAGCAAGCAATAAGATAGTTGATAGGAAAGTGCTCATAAACAATGCGAATCTCTTTTTCATAAATGATCCCCCTTATGCAATCACTATTGAAATAAATTATACTATTATCATTTATAATTTCAAGTATTTTCTGAAGATTAATAAAACCTTTATGGATTTTATATATAAAAGCGTGTTTCTATTAAAGCTTTAAAATACTAAAATATTATTTTATAGAAAAAAGACTGCCTCAAGGGTAGATTCCACAACACAATATATAGACATAGATCCAAAGATAGATATACTATATATCGTATTAAATAACGTGAGATCAGACCCTTTTAAGACAGCCTCTCTCTTTAGTTTTGTTTGACTAGTTGTTCTTTTAGAGCTCTTCGTAAAATTTTTCCTGTTGTATTTTTTGGAAGCTCCTCCAAAAATTCAATAGAGCTAGGAATTTTGTATTTAGCTAAATTTTCTTTACAATAGTCGATTAACTGTTGTTCTGTTAATTCTGGATTTTTCTTGACGACAAAGGCTTTAACGGCTTCGCCAAATTCAGGATCTGGAACACCAACAACTGCTGCTTCTACGATATCAGGATGGTCATACAATATTTCTTCTACTTCTCTAGGATAAACGTTATAGCCTCCGACAATAATTAAATCCTTTTTTCGATCAACGATATAAAAATATCCTTCTTCATCCATTTTGGCTAAATCCCCTGTGTAAAGCCAGCCATTACGAAGAGTGTGAGCCGTTTCTTCTGGCATTTTATAATAGCCTTTCATCACATTTGGACCACGCACGATCAATTCTCCTACTTCTCCAGGCGGTAGTTCCTCCCCTAGTTCGTTGACAACTCTATTTTCAACATTTGTTATGTTTGTGCCAATTGAGCCTGGCTTACGTGGTCGATCGAGTGGATTAAAGCAAGTTACGGGTGAAGCTTCTGATAGACCATACCCTTCTGAAATCATGACATTAAACTTTTTCTCAAAGCCATGCAATAGGGCAACAGGCATTGAAGCACCACCTGAAACACATAGTCTGAGAGATTGTAAATCACTTGGTTTTCCATCTTCATATTGTAGTAGAAAATTATACATTGTCGGAACACCGGCAAAAACAGTTGCTTTATAATCTCGTACTACTTGGAAAATTTCAGCTGGACTAAATTTTGGAACAATCAAGACGGTAGCACCTGCTATAAGTGGAGCATTGAGCGCCACTGTTAAACAAAACACATGGAACATCGGAAGGGTGGCAATGACTTTGTCTTGATGGTTCATTTGTAAGTATAAACCTGTATCCATTGCATTACTATATAAATTTTTATGTGTTAACATAGCTCCCTTTGGCTTACCTGTTGTTCCTGATGTGTATAAAATAACCGCAACATCATCATCTGAAAGTGTCGGGCCTTCAAATTGAGTATTTCCCTCGTTAATGATTTTTGTAAACGTTTGCAATTTTCCTTTTAAAGATGGAAATTGACCAATGTCTAAATCCTGTTCACTTGTTGGGCAAGCAATAATTTGAGTAATTTTTGGAAGGTGATCATTCAATTTTTCAAATAGAGGTACAAGTTTATCTAAGGCAATAACTAATTTCACATCTCCATTATTTAATATGTACTCAATCTCATTCGGTGTGTAAATTGGATTAATTGGAATAACTGTGGCACCAGCTTTTAACGAGCCGTAAAGAGAAATGACAAACTGAGGTGAGTTTCCTAGAAGAAGTGCAACATGATCCCCTTTTTTGATCCCTAACTCATTTATGCGTTCGGCAAATCGATTAACATAAATCTCTAATTCCCCGTAGGTAGTCGTTTTACCTTGAAATATGTAGGCATTTTTCTCTGGGTGCATTTCTGTAATCTCATTTAATCTTTTTACTAGATTCAAATTATCCACCCCTTGGTAAAATGAATGAATAGTCATTCATATTATTTAAATTTTCTAAATATATTATATTATATAAAAATAACAGATACAACTATCTTTATGAAGAAAAGCACAAAGCGCCTGCCTATCGGCGAAGGGCGCTGGAGGATCTGCGAGGAGGCTTTCGCCACCACAGCGTTTCCGAAGCGGACCCAAGCCGATGGCACTTGGAACTAGAACCCCAATCCTACAAAGAAAGCACATTAACACTTTAACGAACTTAAACTTTCTGAAACGATAAATAAAAGAAAGATGGTCCTTTCTATTATCTCAGAACCACCTTTTTTTCTAAAAAGTAATTTTTTTATCCTTTTGAAGGTTAGAAGCTGTTTTTGTTATAAGTAAATCATAAATTGTAATTAAACCGATTAGAATAATTCCACCAATTGCAAAACCACCAATGACATCTGATACATAATGAACACCAAGAATAACACGACTTATTCCTACTAAAACAATTATAAAAATAATAATGTATGATAACCAGTTAAATGATTGCTTTTCTAAATAAATAACATATGAAAGGAAACCATATAAAATTAGTCCAACCATTGCATGACCACTTGGAAAGCTAAATCCTTCTTCTATTGGTAAGGGTCTTTCTCTACCAATATAGCTTTTTAGTTCCTTGTTTACAAAGTCACCACCTAAAACACCAATGAAGATTAAAAGAATAGCATAATAGTTACGTTTCAACCACCAAAGTCCAATGATAGAACCAATGCTAATTGAAATAATCCCCCATTTGGAGCCAAACCATGAAATGAAACCAAAGACATTATATAAAAATGTATTTTTGTGAACTGCTAAAAACATTTGATCTATCCATAAATTTCTTTCTAGTTTTAGAAATAAAGCAATCCACATAAAAATAACAAAACAAACAAGAAACATGATTACTCTCTTATTCAATATCATCTTCTTCAAATAAACACCCCCTATCATAATTCTTATAGTATTATAATGTAATTTCATTCTTTGTGAGTATTAATCTGGGTCCTAATTTAGTAATTTTAGTAATTTTGGACTTTTTTCAAGAACTGGAGAGATTCCTTTTGTCGAAAAAGACAATTATACAGTGTTTTGGTATATTATCCATGGTTTCATCCTTTATACCTAGTAATTATCCGCGGCTTTAAGTTCCTTAACCGCGGTTCTGTCCTTTTATCCGCAATTTCATTTCCTTCGACTCGGTTTCATGCTCTTTTCCCGCAGTTTCAAGCCTCACTAACACGGTTTCATACTCCCCTCGTGCGGTTTTCATGCCCTTCCCCAGTGGTTTCTATTTACAAGCTTTAGTAAACTCCCAAATACGACCTGCATGTGCAAGTGAAATGTTTCCCTTATAAATTGTTTTGGCCTCATCCACTAATTGTTGATGATTTCCAAAGTGAGGTAAATGAGTCAAACATAATTCCTTTACGTTTGCTTCATTTGCAATAGTTGCAGCATCAAGACTATTCATATGTCCAACACTTTTCCCATCTTGATTGGCATATAAATTACATTCACAAAGTAATAAATCTGTATTCATGGAAAAAGGAATAAACTGTTCTTTAAAGCTTGAATCAGCTGTATAAACAACGGAATGATTCCCGTCTGTTATTCTCATGGCATAACATTCAACAGGATGGTTTGTCTTTAAAAATGATATAGAAAACGGACCGATAGTCAACGGTTGATTTGGATCGTAAGTTTGACCAACTGTAACATTTTTATAGGTTAATGTTTGAAATTTTGGATCTTGATTATGCCCATAAATTGGCAATAATTCATTTGTTTGATTTAGAATTCCACTAATTAAACGTCCATATTGAAGGGGGCCTATATCTGCTACATGATCGTGATGATAATGTGATAGGATCACAGCATTTAACTGAGCTAGATCTATATATTGTTGAAGCTGTGATACAACAGCACTACCACAATCAATAAGCAAATAAAAACCATCTTTTTCCAATAAATATCCTGAAGTTGCCTCACTTTTCCCCGGAAATCCTCCCCAATATCCAACTACGGTCAGCTTCATCTAGAACACCTCATTTTCATGTCTTCTTTTTACAATATACCCATTTTTATTTAAAAATTCATCAAAATATATTTTGTTACAAAACAGTATTGACATTTTACAAACTGTTATAATACAATATGAATAACAACGACACGGAGGGGATACAAAATGTTGGAGAAAGTAATGGACTTTTTTAGAAATTTACCACCAAAAAAATGTGCTAACTGTGGTAAAGAAATGGAAGAACAGCATGAATGCTATGGAAATGTTTGTAATGATTGTTTACTTGGAAAATAAAAAAAGTGATAAAGCACAATTAAACTGATCATTCTTCCCTTCAGAAATAAATTTAGCAACCTAAAACGGTTGCTTTTTTGTTTTATTAAACTGTTCATCTTAAAGATAGGCTTCCCTCTGATAAGAAATCAAAGCATTCTTTGTTTTCACTCTCCCAGTTCATCTCCGTTTTTCTTTCATGTATTTATAATAAAAATTCCTGGCTTTTAAAAATTTACTTGAAATAAGCATTTTCCCCCTTTACATTTATTATTAACCAAAAAAGAAAGTAGGGGATTTTTTTGTACATACGCCAATTAAATGCTGATGATGCTGAGTCTTATTTTCAATTGCGTTTAGAAGCTTTACAATCCAGCCCTGAATCGTTTGTCGTAACACATTCCGAAGAAAAAGAGCAAGAAAATCCAATTTTAAATATAAAAAAACGGATTGATAATCTTGATAGCTATACGTATGGGGCTTTTATTAATGATGAACTGTACGGTATTGTCACATTAAAAAGAGAAATTCGCCTTAAAATAAAACATAAAGCAAATATTTTAGGGATGTATGTATCGTACAAAAAACAGGGACAAGGAATTGGTAAAGCTTTATTAAAACAAGTTATTGAAAAAGCGAAAAGCTTAGAAATTGAACAAGTCCATTTATCTGTAGTATCTTCCAATGAATCTGCGAAAAAATTATATACTTCCTTTGGGTTTGAAACGTATGGTATTGAAAAAAAAGCACTAAAGCTTAACAATCAATATTGGGATGAAGAACATATGGTCCTGTTTTTATAGAAATGGTTTTTTCTGTCTCAAACGAAAGAATCAGACCCCACAACTCAGTATATTGTACTAATCAAGTGATAAATCGTTTGGTTTAGAATGTGGGGTCAGACCCTTATGGGGACAATCTCTTCTAGCTAAAGACTTTAATAGTCGGTTAACACCTCTTCAATTTCTCGTTCCATTTGAGGTGGGATAACAATATATTTAATTCCCATGGTTAGTTTTATTTCTTCGTATAATTTTTCTCGATAATTTTCAAATAGAGGGATAACTTCGAATGAAACACCATATGTTTTCGCTTTTTCTTCATGGTCTTTTAAAATATCTTCACCATGTATACTAGCTGCATATAAAAAAATTATTTTTTGAATTCCAATTTTTAAAATAAACTCTTCCCATTCAATAGATGAAATGGTATTTCCCATTAGAATATCCCGTTCAATGATCGTAACAGGTTTCGGTGATTCAAATCTTGCCTCATCAATCCCGTAATACATTCCTTGAAGAATTTCAGTCATTGATTTCATGTCTAATGTTGAAAACAGATACATTGATCCTTGATGCTTCCATATGTCTTTTGCTATTTCATACATAGCTCGATAATCGTTTTCATTTTTTATTTTGTATTGTATGAAATGAAATCCAAAGGAGTCGATCATCTCTCGTAAAGAGGAATCCAAAGGAGAATCTTTTGTAGATAAATAAATAACTGTTTTCACACCTGAATTTTTTAGTTCTCCCCATTCTTTTTCGGTTAATGGAGGCCCAACTACTCCCCATCCGCCTATTCGTTGTCCAATATCTTTCACACGTTCTGGGAGTCTTTGTTCAATGAATGGAGTTTCTTTTCTTCTTAGCATCGTTTCTAATGCTAATATAGTTGAACTCGTTTTAAAATCCGTAATATACACTTTTTCTTTTAACTCTAATACATACTCCTTTACTTCTAGAAGATGGTTGATCGATAAATCATCATGTTGAATTGCATGTATTTTTATGTTACTCCCTTCAGCAATTTGATATAGTTCATCCAATTTAGGTGACTCAGGGGGAAGTAAAGAAACAATTTCCTTTACTTGATTTCGTATTAAAATCGACCACTCTTCTTCCGTTGGATATGGGCCAAGAATGATCTTACCATCCTGAAATAGAAATACATCACCACGTTCAAAATCAGAAGGGAATATAGATGCCCTCTGCTCAAAAACTTGTCCTGTCACACTTGTCATTAATTGTTTCACTATATCTACTCGGTGTTTCCCTAAGTAGCAATGAATATAATATTTCCCCTCATTAGACGTAATTAAATCCTTTATGCCATTTAAGGAATCGGTATTATCACCGACCCAAGGTAGCATCGGAAATGAATGAACATTAAGCCCAATCTTTTGCCCATTTTCTATTTCTTCCTCTAATAGTTCATTTTCAAATGGTAAAGTCGTACTTAAAAGTGTTATAACCCCTTCATAACCATCATCTTTTAATTTTTCGAGCATTTTTATATCTGGATATGGCCCAAATGTAAACCTTTCACCAGATTGTTCAATTTCTCCTTGACTAAAAGAAATTAAAGCTGATTCTGTTTTCATAAACTGATCATAAACATAAATGGCAAGTAGAACCATACAAATCGTTACGATCCCTGCGATTTTCCTTCTTTTACGAAGAAAGTATATATAAAAAAGTATCGATACGAAAAATCCAAATAAAACCCATCCAACTACGGCTATTTTTAGCATTTGGTCAATCTCAGGTTGAGTCAATCCTTTTTGTACAAGCCACTCTTCAAAAGGCACAACTGCAAATAATAGAAAATAACCACCACCTGCAAAACCAAATGATCCTAAAAACAAAAACCATAGACAAAAAGTAAACATTTTATTAAAAAATTTTTTCATTTGATATACTCCTAGTCTTATAGGAATCTTCGAAAATTTGCGTCATAACTGGAATGTATACATCCCAAAAAAACCGATCACCTTTATTTAATATAGCCATCAATCGATAAAACGATTTGGGTAAAACCCATTTAGAAAAATAATGATGACGAACATCTGCATAATCTCCAGCAAAATAGTACATATTTTCTTCGGGATTTCTTAAAATGGCGGGAAACTTAGATTGGATTTGATGTGCATTTAATGTTTTGACTCCAGAATTCGTTAAAGGAATTTCAAATTGCGCTTCAACCGTCATTTCATCTTGTGGTATAACCATGTCAAACCAATAAGTATAAGTGCTATTAGAATTGACTTCATAATGTTCTTTTCCTTCTTTTGTCCATTTAAATTGAATGGCTCCATTTATATCTTTTTTATCTAAAACAACCACTTTATCACTTTCATGAACAAATGCAATACCTTCTCCTTTAAAGCTCCAATCTTTTTTCGTTTGTTCCTCATAGTTTTCAATAAGCCAAATGGGTACTTCCTCACTTTGCATATTAGAAAAATATCGCCCAATCCACCCTGTCCACTTAATCGATAGATTTTGTTCAACAATACGGCGAACAGAGATATCCGTTGGAGATTGAATCGTATTAAATTCGACAACAAGAGTGTTATCTAGAGTCTTAGCATGCATTATTCGATTCCATTCATAAAACGTTAATCCACCATATAATTTTTCCGAACGTTCTCCTCGAATATTTCCTCTGAAATCCTCCTCATAAACCCCATAGGTGTCTGCAACATAGATTAAGTCAATATCATCTGGAATAATGAGCTTCTTTTCGCCTGTTAATTCTTCTGGATTATATCCATAATAATCTTCTTTTATGTCGTATAATTTATGATTTTCAGCGTTTACGATTTTTCGATGATGTAAAATCCAGAAGAGGCCAAGATGTTCACGGTAATCATTTTGAGGAACAGTTTTATTTATCACAACTATATTTAATAATAAGCTTTTTTGGAAAACCCATATAGTAAAGGGTGTTAAAAACAAAAGAGTAACAACCACGCACAATATTTTTATAAAGTGTTTAAGTTTCATTCGACCATCCTTTACATTTTCACACCTTTTTTCTGTCCTGATGAAAACCCTTTTCTATTCATTTCTCCCCAGGAAGTATCTTTTTTCATAAACAATATAAAAGCCCATGTTTTCCATATTGCATTTAATTGTCGATAGCCTAAATTTTCTATAATACTAAAAAAAACTAATGTTATTAAATCTCTTATCCTTGGATATCTCCGAAAATTATACTCTTCTAACAAAACTGCTCCAATTGAAAGAAAAATACCAAAGATTAAAGTAAACGTAATATATAAAACGGCAAAGGGAATATTAACTATATTAAAATAAAGACCAATTGCAACAAAAAAGACACCAATAATTTCGAATGTAGGACCTAACAGTTCAACAATTAAAAAATAAGGCATGACAATTAACCCCATCGTTTTATATTTCGGATTAAACAATGTATGACGATGTATTAATATCGTTTGTAATAAACCAATGTGCCATCTCTTTCTTTGCCGATAAAGTATCTTTAAGCTTTCAGGTGCTTCAGTCCAACAAATGGGATGTGGTAAAAAAAGAACTTTCCCGTCGATTTTATTTTCATACAAATATTTTTGAAGCCTTACTACAAGCTCCATATCTTCACCCACTGTTTTTGTTTGATATCCTCCTAAATGAATAATTTCTCGTTTACGAAAAACACCGAAAGCACCAGAAATTATTAACAAACTATTGATTGCACTTAATCCTACCCTTCCCATTAAAAAGGATCTTAAATACTCAATCACTTGAAATAAAGCAAGTTTACTTTTAGGAAGTCCGATTTTAACTATTTGACCATTTTCAATGGAACATCCATTGGCAATTCGAACAATTCCTCCACAGGCTATAACATTTTCTTCTCCGTTTAAAAAAGGCCACATCGTTTTTATTAATGAATCGGCCTCTAATATTGAATCAGCGTCAATACTACAAAAGTAAGGATACGACGAAATATTAATACCCGCGTTTAACGCATCGGATTTCCCGCCATTTTCCTTATCAACAACAATTAAATTGGGATATAAAACAGAGCGGTAAACACCATTTACTCGTTTTGTTTTAAGGTTCTCTCTCATTAAATCGTTAACACAAAATAAATCAAAATCCTTCTGCAAAACATCTAGTGTACGATCGTGACTTCCATCATTAATAACAATAACTTCATATTCTGGATAGTTTAACATAAATAAAGATTGGATATTTTGAGAAATGATTTTCTCTTCATTATAAGCAGGAACCAAAATAGAAATTGGTGGTGTAAGCCTCGATATACTCATTTCATCTTCTTCATCCAAGAACTGATATTTATTTTTGTTTAACTGTTTAATGGATAAATACAAAAGGTATAGATAAAACAAATTGACAACTGAAATATAGAAAAAAATAAATAGATTAAATAAGTAAAAAATATGATTAAAGATGTTCAATCATCACACCCCAAGTTAATCATTTTCTAGAACTTTTGTAGCCATATCACGAGCAAAAGGATCTAGATCATTTATCTTTACTAACTCTAATTCTCTTTTTCCTTTTTCACCAAAGCTTTTCAACGCTTGAGCGGCTCGAAGGCGAACCCACCAGTTTTCATGAGAAAGTAGTTTTTTTAGTTGGGGAATAGCCATCCAAATTCTACATGACTTTATTGCATAAATTGCAGCAATTTGTTCCACCCAATGATTTTTTTGTAAAAACAAAATAAGTTCATATTCTTTTGTTGTAATTCCAATATCTCCAATTGCTTTCAATGCTTTTATTCTTAACTCTCCGTCTTTAGCGTATAAACAGTGTTCAATTAAAGGTAGTGCTTTTAATGTTCGTTGGCTACCTAATACCTCTATAAATACTCTTTGAACTAAAGGTGAAGCCTTAAAAAAATACTTAATAATTGTATCTGTATCATGCGAGTTAACTCTTAACAACATTTCACCAATCCGTATAGCAGACCAAGAAGGTATTACATGTCCTTTCTCTATCAGAAAATAAATTAAATCCTTTGATTCATTCATATTCGTTAAGGATCTAGCTGAAAGGAGCCATAAATTGTTGTCATTAGAATAAAGAATATTCTTTATGACAGGAGCCAATTCATTAAGCTTTAAAACACCAGCTTTTTGCAGTGCATCGGAAGCTATCCATCTTTTTTTATGTTTTAAATTTTTTTCTAGCTCTTTTGTATATCCAAGGATGTGACATAAATTTTGTATGCGGTTATTTTCTGAAGCACTTGTAACTTTTTTGGAAATATCATACAATACATTTAGGATGATTTTTCTTTTCCAATTTGTAGACGAAAAAAGCATTCGACTTAATTTTTCTTCATCATGTGTAATATAACGAGTTATTAGAGGGAGAATTAATATTCTGTAACTTTCTTTTTTCCGTTCCAGAATATTATTTATATATTTACGAATTAATAGAAATATAAAGATAAAGGTATTCATAATAAAAAGGATAATGGAAAGTAAGACGATCAAAAAAATTAAAATCATATTATTCATTCCCTTTCTTGTAGAGGGAAATTTTTAAACCTTTTAAGCCTAGCTTCTAATTCTTTCATCGAAAAAGGTTTTACAACATAATCATCTGCACCAACTTTAAAAGCTCTCGATATATGATGGGAAAGGTGTTGTTTTGACATAAAGATAAAAATGACTTCATTCATAGACGGAATATTTCTAATTTGTGAGCAAAATAGAAATCCATCTAAATATAAAATTCTCGTTTCACAAATAATAATATTTGGTTGAAATGTTAATGTTCTATCCATAGCCTTTCTTCCATCAATACAAATTTCTATTTCCCATTCATCTGGATTTAAAGAATTCATAATAATACTTCCTGTTACTGGGTCATTATCTATAATTAATATTTTTAGCTTCTTTTGCTCTTCTACTTTTTTTGTGAGATAAGGTATTTCAATAACTCGATCATTTATAAAACTTTTCTCCACTTCTTTCTCTATTCTTCTGATCATTTCTTCCATATTTTCGTATCCATGTTCACTTTCAAGGACAGCCATTACCATCTTACATTCACAAAAGTTATTTTCCTCCCATATTTTCCGAATACGCTCTCCTACCAATACAGCTTCATTTCTCTTTGCAGCAGGTAGCATAATTAAAATGGAGTTATTGGACCAAATACTTATTTCATCATATTGTCTAATGGATGCTATGGCTATTTGGTAAAGGTTTATCATATTAGGGGTAAGAAAATTTATTTGTTTCTCATTAAAAGTTACATTCAATAAAACAATCGAAAAGTATGAATGAAAACGTGTAAAGCGATCCCATTCTTTAAGCAAAATTTTTATCATCTTATCTTTCTGAGATTTGATGGATGTGTTTAAAGGAATACTGCCATTAATTAATTTCTCAATTTTAAATTCTAATAAAGGAAAAGTAAAAGGTTTTTGAATAATGTCATGTACCCCACAGTTTATAATTTCATGTATGTGACGGTTGTTTATTGAATGAGTCATTGCTAGTATTGGAAATGGATATTGAGTACCATTCGTTTTTAGATTCGAAAGGATTTGAAAGGCCTTACGATTAGGTAACATCATATTGATGAGAAGTAATACAACAGGACGATTCATCATTGATTGGATGAGGTAATCATTTTCAGCTGAAAGAATTTCAAACTCACTATGCAAAAAACTTTCTTTTAGCCACTCAACAAATAGCTCGTCATGATCAACAATTACAATTCCTTTTTTCTTTGAATTTCCTTGTTCATCCTCATAGGAAGAACGTTTTTCGCTTTGTCCAAGTTCGTTGAAAAACCATTGTACTAACTTCTTTAGACCTTCAATAAAAATCTTTGAATCTTCATCATTGATCATAAAGGTCAAATCAATAGGTTTTATTTTTTTTAATAAGAAATGCGCAATCTGAAAAGGTGCATCCATTTTAAATATGGCTGACGTATCTCGTATTTGTTTTAACAGGAAATAACACTCTTCAAGCCAGATAGGATTCGTGATAATAAAAATATTTTTTTTCACTAGTAAAAATTGTTTAGATAATCTAATTTTCATTTTTTCGATAAATATTTTTTTTGCACTATCAAATTCAAAGGAGTACATGAAGAAAATCACACCTTGTAATGTAAAATAAAAACTAGGACGAAAATGAAAATTATATATATATTTTAATATATTATTTCGAAAATTAGGACTTTTTTCTCTATTTTTTATATTTTTTGTTTTATTTATAGTAAAATATTCCTACATTAACAAAATAAGGAGTCATCTCCTTTCAGAGATAACTCCTTACAAATTAATTAATACAATTTTTCAAACCCCATTTTTTCAATTGAACAATTTCAACTGGCCCATTCGCAAAGAGGAGAACACCTGTCGATTTCTCACTAGGATAGATTCTTCCTGTCATGACTTTTTCACCTTCATTGATAAATACCTCAACAGATGATTTATCAACAAAAATCTGTAGTCTTAATTGATTATCTTTTAATACGACAGGTGCTTTTCTTTCCCCTTTTGGCCCTTTTCCTGAATGGTCTCGATTAAAGATGAAAAATCCTTCATCACGATTATAGGTTAAAACCGTTTCTTCTTGTAATTCTTCATTTACTCGTAATTTCAAACCAAATTGAGATGCTTTCTTTGCATCTATCACCATTTCTAATTCAAAAGAGTCTCCTTGAATTCCCTCTAATTCAAGTTCACCGTTTAGTTCAACATTCTCATAATGAACCTCGTCTTTTCGTAGCTTTTGAAGCTCTAATACAGGTCGTTGAATAATTGTCTCACCTTCGATTTTAAGCTCACGCGGAATAGTCATCGCTCCTGCCCATTGATTCTTTTGCTCAGGCATTTCACTTTCCCACATGGCCATCCAAGCAATTAAAATTCTTCTACCTTGATCATCAAGGGTTGTTTGTGGTGCATAAAAATCAAATCCATAGTCTAGAAGATGGAAATCTCCATGCTCAAGTGTTCCTTTTTCATAATCTAACTTTCCTAATAGATAGCCTGCTTGGTGAAGGTTATGATATAAATATCCTTTTGGCTTCACCCCTTGTGGTGACATGACAAGAACATCTTGTCCATCTAAATGGAATAAGTCAGGACATTCCCACATAAAGCTAAAACCGACTTCACCTTTTGCGAGAACATTAATATACTCCCAATTGATTAAATCACTTGAACGATATAGAAGCACTTGTCCTTGATGATCATTGGTTCTTGACCCTAGTACGCAATAATAAAAATCACCATGCTTCCACACCTTTGGATCTCGAAAGTGGTATGGATGGATATCACCATCTGGTGCTTTTTCAATAACAGGATTGTCTTTTAGCTTCTCAAATGTCAAACCATCCGTACTAACAGCTAAACATTGAACTTGTTTTAAATCTGTATCATGATTGTCTCCAGTCCAAACATTTCCCGTGTACATTAAATATAATTTTCCATCTTTTTCGATCGCACTTCCAGAAAAGCAACCATCTCGATCATATTCCTCACTTGGAGCAAGAGCAATCGGTTGCTCCTCCCAAAAAGCGAGATCTTTACTTTTTACATGCCCCCAGTACATTGGTCCCCATTCTGGAGAAAAAGGATGATGTTGATAGAATAAATGGTACTCACCATTATAGACACAAAATCCATTCGGGTCATTCATCCAATAGGCTGGGGGACTTACATGATAGTTTAAGCGCCAATGACTTTTTTGTACTTCGTTTTTTACTTGATCATGTGATTTGTGAGCTTCTAAAATAAGTTTCTGATGTTCTTTCATCTTTCGTTTCCCCTCTTTTATTTGTTAACCTTTTACAGATCCTCCTAATAGACCTCTGACGAAATAGCGTTGCATCATAAAGAAAATGGTTAATGGAAGTAGTAAAGATACAAATGCACCCGCCGTTAATAAGTGCCACTTATCCGCTCTTGTTCCAATCATTTGGGCAAGTTTCATTGATAATACTTGAGCTTCTGGAATACCTCCTAAGAAAATAAGTGAAATTAAATAATCATTCCATACCCAAATAAATTGGAAGATTCCAATTGAAGCAATTGCCGGAACCGATAAAGGCAATATCAGTTTTGAGAAAATCGTAAAATGAGTTGCTCCATCCATAAAGGCTGATTCAAATATATCTTTCGGTATCTGGCTAATATAATTATGCATAAAATAGGTAGTAAGTGGCAACCCAAAAGCAGTATGAGCTAACCATACAGATAAATAACTTCCTGCAATTCCGATATTCATAAAGTCTTTATAAATCGGTACTAGAGCAACTTGTGCTGGGATGACAAGTAATCCGATTACTGAAACAAAAATAACATTTCGAAAAGGGAATTTCATCCATGAAAAACCGTATGCAGAAAACGTTGCAATCGTTAACGGAATTAAAGTTGAAGGGATCGCAACCGCTAATGTATTTAAAAAGGCCCTTGATAAATCATCTCCTTGTATGATTCTTTTCGTTCCATCTGGATTTGTAATTTCAACATTTCCACCTGTTAAAACAAACTTATAGTTTTCTAATGTAAAACTAAAATTCGAAACCCATTCTTTTTCCTGAATAGCTACTGTTTTCGCTAATCGATTTTCCCATTTTAATCTCTTATTCTCTTCTAACACATATCCTTCTCTTAATTGTTGGTCACTTACTAATTGTCCTTCTATGTCAATTGAATTATTTAAATCCGTATCTTTTGATAGTTGAATCGTTTCTTGAGTGACCCAGGCTTTATGGGGAAAAATGGTCCACCACCCTGAAGTATTGATGTCATTGACATGTCGAAATGAAGATACAAATAGACCTAGTGTTGGTATAAACCATATAAAACAGATGATGATGAGAACGGTGTTAACGAGAAATTTCCCTTTTTTATTTTTTCTCATTAGAATCCCTCCTCCTTTTTCGCCTTATTCATGTTCATGAATATAACCGGAAGGACAGCAACTAAAAGTAGAATCGCTAAACTGGATCCAATTCCTGTATTACGATGTAGGAAATATTGTGTGTAAAACTCAGTTGCAATCACTTCTGTTCCATATTGTCCACCTGTCATAACCATTACGATATCAAAAATTTTCATCGTAAAAATAACGATTGTTGTTGTAACAGCTACAATCGTACTTTTTATATAAGGAATAATAATTTTAAAGAAAATAGTAATTTCATTCGCTCCATCAATTCTTGCAGCTTCAAGAATATCTTGTGGTACTCCTTTAATAGCTGCTGAAAAAATAACCATCGCAAATCCAGTCATCATCCAAATTAGAATAATGATTAAAAATAAGTTATTCCACGGCTGGACAAGTGTTATCCAAGCTTTTGGCTCCCCACCAAAAAATTGAACAATAGCATTTAATAGTCCAATTTGGTTTTCATCTGGTCGATAAGCATAAATAAATTTCCATATAACACCTGCCCCGACAAATGAAATGGCAATAGGCATAAATATAATCGATTTAGCAATTTTCTCAAAACTACTACGATCAGCTAATACAGCAATAATTAATCCTAAAGAAACACATGAAAAAGTTCCTAATACAACCCAAATGAAAGTGTTTTGTACAGCCAATAACATCGATTTGTTCGTAAATATTTCGACATAATTTGATAAACCTACAAATGTCGAGCCACTTGCATCATAAAAACTCATCCAAATCGTTCGAAAAGTCGGGATGAGTAAAAGCCATGCTAATAGAAAAATAGCAGGTCCTACAAAAATAAATGGTTGTAATTTCATACCCCATTTTTTTGGATAAAAGGAAATCATCCAATTCAGTGACATGTATATAAAATAAAAACCTATGGAGCCCCATAATACAGCAATAATTGTTAAAGTGATAGGATGAAGCTGTCCATCTCTCAATAATAGAAAGATACTTCCGTGTATGAAAATATTGATAAATGAAACGATAATTGTAACTAGCAATGGAAATAACTTTCGACTATCTTTGTTCTCATTTAAAATCTCTTTTTTTAACTCTATATTCATATGGTTACCTCCAAGCCGTTGATATGAATAGAGAGACTTTAGTGACTAACACCAAGTCTCTCCTAAAAAAGTTACTGTTCAAAACCAGATTGAATTTCCTCCAACGCTTCTTCAAGAGTTGTCTGTCCACCAATGTAGTTCGTCATACCAGTCCAGAAAGTTCCAGTTCCTACTGAAGCAGGCATTAAGTCAGATCCATCAAAACGAACACTATCTGCATTAAGAATAATTTCTGCTACTTTTCTTTCAATATTGTTTGTATACCAATTTAGGTCAGAATCTTGATGTGGGGAAATTGCTCCACCAGATTGAATCCAAGTTTTCAATGATTCACCTTTTGTGAAATATTCCATCACTGCTCGCACTTCAGGACGATCGTTCATCATTGCCATAATGTCTCCACCTACTAGAACTGGTTTTCCATATTGTTCATCGATCGGTGGTAAGTAGAAGAAATCGTATTCCTCTTCCGTCACCCCTTCCGGGAAGAAGCTTGTAATAAAGTTACCTTGTTTATGAAGGAATGCATTAGGTGGATTTGTAAATAATTCTTTTACACTATCACCAAAGTTTGTAGTTGAAATAGAATTAGCTCCACCATAAACATAGTCTTCGTTTAGCCAAATTTCAGACATAATTTCAACCGCTTTTTTCACTTCAGGAGAAGTAAATGGTAATTCACCTGTTACCCATTTATCGTAATTTTCTAAAGATGTCGTACGTAACATAATTTCTTCTACCCAGTCTGTTGCAGGCCAGCCTGTTGCTTGTCCACTTTCAATTCCAATTGCCCAAGGAGTATACCCATCATTAGCAATTTGGACTGTTAAGGCCATTAATTCTTCCCAAGTTGTTGGGATTTCATATCCAGCTTGTTCAAAGGCTTTTTTCGGATACCAAACTAAGCTTTTGGCATTAGCTCTTTGCCATACACCCGCAATCATTTCTTCTCCATCTGGACCTTCAACTGTTACCATATCAATCCAGCTTTCACTATATTGACTTTCTAAATAATCTTTAGATAAAAACTCACTAACATCTATAATGTGACCCTTTTTGGCAAAATCGTATAATACTCCAGGCTGAGCAAATCCAACAATATCAGGCGCATTACCTCCATCAACTCTAATTTGTAATGATGTCGCAATATCAGGTGCAAATTCATATTTCACATCAATTCCTGTTTGCTCTTCAAAACTTCTTAATGTTTCTTTAAATTTTTCTTCATCAGGACTTGAGAATGGACCTAAAACAGTTACTGTCGTTCCTTTAAATTTTCCTTCCATCGCTGCTTCTAACGCTGATCCGCTATATTCAACATTTGAACTACTATCCGATTCACTATTGTTACTAGATTGATTCGAACAACCTGCGATAACGATAATAAAGCTTAATAACAACATAAAGATTCCTGAAAGCTTTTTCACATGTTCCACCCCTTTTAAAAAAACTATTTCTTAGAAAACACTTTCAAAAAATGAAAACGTTGTCTAACCTTAATTTATAATGAATAAAGCGTTTTCTAAATGACGCATTCTTCTTATGTATGTTTAAATTTTTCTTATTTTCTTTATTTAAAAAGAAAAAGAGGCTGGTCTCATAAAGGTCTAACACCCACATTTCTAACCTTATATATAGCTACTATGTCTTAATCAGTAGCTGTATATTGGATTGTGGGGTCTGATCCTTTAGTTTTGAGACAGCCTCTTGATAGTTTGATACTTTTTTCTATATTCACTTGGTGTCATTTTCATCTTACGTTTAAAAACCTGGCTAAAATAGCGTTGATCTGTATAGCCCACTTTATTTGCTATATCATATGTCTTATAGTTTGTATTTTTTAGTAGATAGCATGCGTGATCCATTCGAATCTTTGTCAAATATTCTAAAAAAGTCATTCCTGTATTTTGCTTAAATAATAGACTAAAATAACTGACACTTAGTCCTATGTTATCAGCAACTTGTTCGATACCGATATCGCGATTAAAGTTTTCTTGTATAAATTTTTCCGCTTTGTTTATGAACAAGTCTGATTGATTGGCCACTTGATAATCGTTATTTAAATCTTCTTTTGAAATAATTTTTTTATTTGTTAATTTATATAATTTTAATAAATCCTTTGCTGATTCCAGCAATGATTTTAAATCAGATAGTGAACTTATTCCCCCTATTGAAATAAAAGATTGGTTATTTGTAATAGATTGCACCTTTTCGAGCATTTGGTTTACAACCTGTTTAAGCTCAGAGCTTTGTTTATTCTCTCCTTTTACTATAAACACAAAATCATTTTCAAGGTATTTATATAAAAAGAAAGTATGCCCATTAAATAAACCGCTATTTTTATCAATCCAATTCCAAAGCTTTTGTTCATCATTTTTTTCTGATAAACGAATCATAAAAAGTGAGTATTGATCATTACATAATGTATCTTCCACTTGCTTATTTCCGACAATAATAGAGTCGTACAATACTTGCTTTAATTCATTATATTGTTTCTTTTCATTTTGCTTGATCACATTTGTAGCTCTTTGAATACAGTCGGTTAATTGTTCATAATCAATTGGCTTTAAAATATAATCAAAAGCATTATATTTAAGTCCTTCCCGTGCATATTCAAATTCATCATAACCACTAATTAAAATAACAATAGGCTCAAAAGGCTGTTGATTCAAAGCTTTCAACAGCTCTATTCCATTTTTTTCAGGCATATTAATATCCGTTAAAATAAGGTGAGGCTTTACATGAGTAATGATTTCAAGGGCTTCTTTTCCGTCAAAAGCTTTTTCAACCATTTCATAATTGAAGTTACGCCAATTAATGACAGTGGATAAATTTTGAATAATTAATGGCTCATCATCAATTATTAACACTCTATAACCCATTATTCTCACCTACCTTTAAAGGAAATGTTACTTTTACAATTGTCCCTTCATTTTCCATCGAACAGATTGTAAGACCATATTTATTGCCATAGTAAAGCTTTAATCGTTCATAAACATTTTGTATGCCAACTCCTCTGTTTCTCGTTCCTTTTTTTCTTTCCTTAGTATTTAGTTTGATGAGAGCTTGCTGGGTCATTCCTTTTCCATTATCTTTTACAAATAAACAGCCTTGATTATTTTGGATCAATCCTTTAATTTGAATAACACCGTTTGTCGTTTGGTTATTAAAAGCATGCTGAAGGATATTTTCAACGAGAGGCTGTAAAACGAGTTTTAGTATGACATAATCTTTTAGTTTTTCCTCTATATCAATCTCAAAGTTAAATTTATTATTAAATCTAACTTTTTGAATTTCCATATAACTCATAACATGACTTATTTCATCCTTGACTAGTACTTCGTCTGCACTTTGAATACTAATTCGAAGCAATTTCCCTAAGTTAATCGTCATCTTACTAATTTCCTTTTGGCCATTCATTGCAGCTAAAGCGTTGATTGACTCTAATGTGTTATATAGAAAATGCGGGTTTATTTGCTGTTGTAACACTCGAAATTCAGCTATTCTCTTTCTCTTTTGCTCGCGTTTTATTTCTTTTAACAAAAATCCTATTTGCTCAAGCATCTTGTTAAATCCAGCTGCCAAATTTTCAAATTCGTCAAATGGATAATGAGGCATTCGAGCCAGTAGGTCTCCCTTTTCCGCTCTTTTCATATTTTTTAAAAATTCCTTAATAAACGCTAAAATTCTCTTTAAATATAAAACATTAAACATAATGGCGAAAAATATACCACTAAGTGCAAGAACAATCATTGTATTACGAACATATTGAACTTGATTTGTCAAAACATCCCAATTTTTGATAGATATTAGGTATAACTTGTCACCCGAGATATTTTCTAAGTTGGATGGAAGAAAAGTAATCAAGCTTTTTTCTTCGTTCCATTCACTAATAAAATATCCTTGTTTATTGGATGTGATGATCGAAAAGTCATCTATTATAAACCTTTGTCCAATTAAATCATGGTTAAAGCTATAAATAATTTCTCCTTTTTCATTGATTAAAAGCTCTTCAGACTTTGGTTGATGTATCTTCACAAATAAATCATCTAATAAGTCAATTTTGACTTGTAACAGTACGTACCCGATATCCTGTAATGTATTAACATCCTTTACTACCCTTCCTTGAGTAAAAACGAGTTCATTCGTTTCACCAAACAATTCATTTTCTATCGAAGGCATCCAAACTGGTTCACCTTTTTTTTGAACAATCTCTTGAAAGAATGAACTTTCTTTTAAATCTTCAAACGATGGAACTCTAGTATTTTTTAAATGAAAGAAGGAACCATTGTTACCATATAAAACAAAGTCACTGACAAAAGGATTGCTATACATCATCCCAGCAGCAGCTAGTCGATTTGTAAACAATTCAGCAGCTGTTGAATTATTTTCATATTTAAGCAATGATTGAATTTCATTTGAATCAATAATGTTATCTGAAAAAGAATTGATTTCAGAAAAAGATGATTGTAAATTCAAGTCAATAGATGAAAGAGTTTGCAGTGTTTGCTGACTAATATTTTTCTTTAAAGTTGATGAAGAAATTTGATATGAAACGATACCAATAATTAAAATGGGGAACAAAATAAAAATCATAAATGCTAATAATATTTGATGCTGCAATTTTTTCATAGTTCCCCTCCTATCACTCCTCTACCTTTTCATATTGATTATTATAGTATTGAAACATGTGATCTAATTGACGTAAATATTCTTCAATGTCTTGATTTTTAAAAAATTCCCAGCTTAATTTCCGAAAATCAGACTCCGCACTTGTTCCTCCTATCCAATAATGATTCGGCCAATTTGTAAATTGACCATTCCGAATATATTCAGCTAACAATTTCACCTCTCCTTTGGTAGCGTTTACACTTTTTACCGTACTAATAGAACCTTCAAAGTAAGAAATCCGTTGTGCATTTTCCTTTTTCACTAAAAATTCCAAAAACTTTTTTGCTTCTTCTGGATAACGGGTGTCGGCTGCAATGGAAAATCCAATGTCGACTCCACCGAGCACTTTATTTTTCAATGGGGCATTGTTAGCTGGAAAAGGGAAAATACCAAAGTTGAGCGCTGGATTCCTCTCTTTAATTAAAGGTAACGCCCATGTCCCCATTACATACATAGCTCCATATCCACTAGCAAACCTTTCATTTACATCATGAAAATTCATTTCAAATGATTGTGATTCAGCAAATCTCACAATTTCTAACATTTTTTCAGCTACTTTTCTCCATTCAGGGTCTTCAGAAATCTTAACCCTTCCATCATTAATCTGTTCCCAGTAACTTGGTGGAAACTGATTTGCGACCAAATTTAGATTAAATACACTCGTCTGAGCAGGATCGTTATTCGCCATTAAGATAGGAACTTCTCCAACCGATTGAAGTTTTTCTAACGTATTAATAAACTCATCCCATGTTTTCGGAACTTCCAATTGATGTTTTTGGAATATTGTTTTGTTATATAAAACACCTACAGCATTTTGAGTTAGAGCAACACCATACATTTTCCCATCCACTAAATACCTGAATTGGATTTCCGGTTCTATTTCTTGAATGAAACTTTCATTCGTTAAATCTAGTAAATAGCCTTTTTTAGCACGTATGATATAGTCCTGTTCAATAGGATAAGTCACAAAAATATCTGGTAAATCTCCTCTAGCAATTCTTTTTTTAAGGACAATCATTCCATCTGGCACGATAACCTGGTTAACCCGTATATTTGGATTTTGTTCTTCAAATTCTGTTATTAACTGCTCAAATATTTCTGCTGTTTCAGCTTTTGGTATAAAAAGTTCAAGCTCTATTAATTCTTCTTCCTTAAAATAAGTAGTTTGAGTACCTCGATCATGAAAAGAACAGGATGACAAAATTAATAGAACCGTGAATAAAATTCCCCATCCTTTAAAAGACTTCATTAATATCACTCCAAATTTAGAGTAATAAAGTTTTACATTTTATAATACCTATTTTCACTCATATTTTAAATGTTATATTTTTCTTTTATATGTTTAAATTTTTCTTCTGGTTTTATCATTAGTATATTTAAAACTATAAAAAAAGAGTAACTTGGATAGCTACTCGAAGTGAATTTATACGATTCTCATTTAAATTTTATAGTATACAAGCGTCCTTATTGATGACTATTTTTGACTTTAATTTTACGTTTTGGAATTAATTTATCAGATTTTCAGCTTTAATTTCGCGATACTTCGACTTTTAGAAAGTAAGAAAAAAGTGCCCATTTTATTGGGCACTTTTTTCCGTCGATTCACGAACAACGAGTGATAATGGAAGTTGATAAACTTCTTTTTTCTTATAATTTTTATGTTTGATTTTATCCATCATGACATTCATTGCTTTATGGGCCATTTCTTTCACTGGCTGATGAATGGTTGTAATCATTGGATCCATTAACTCCGTTATATCTTGGTTATCAAAACCGACAACGGCTAGCTCTTCTGGAACCATAATCCCCATTTTTTTGGCTTCAGAAATAACGCCTGCTGCAACCTCATCAGACCCTGTAAATATCGCTGTTGGACGAGATTCCATTGTCATTAATTTTTTTAAAATCTTTTTTCCATCTTCAAAAGTAAAGACATTCCGAAAGACAAGGTCTTCATCTATTTGAAGCCCACGTTCTGTATGAGCTTTTCTAAATCCTTTTTCTCTTGCTTTCGTTACATTACTTTTCATATTTCCACAGCAATAAGCAATACGTGAATGACCATCTTCAATTAAATGAGTTGTAGCGACATATCCACCATATTCTTGATTCATGTGAACCGTTGGAATATTAGCTCTTTCTTCAAATTCATTGCAGAGGACAATGGGTCCATAATCAAGGAATGGTTCAATCTGTCTCCAATCGTTTAATAAAGTCGTTAAAATCACACCATCGACTTGTTTTGTTTTTAATAGATTTAAATAATCAAGTTCTTTTTTTGCTGAATATAACGTTTGACAAACAATCACCTGGTAATGATACTCAGATGCTGCAATCTCCAATGATTCAACTAACTGACCAAAAAATGGGTTCATTACCCTTGGAATAATAACGGCAATCATTTCCGTTTTTTGATTACGCAAGCTTCTAGCTGATGAATTAGGTACATAGCCTAATTGTTTCATCGCATCTAAAACTAATTGTTTTTTTGCCTCTGAAACATACGGATGGTTATTAATAACCCTAGACACTGTTGTACGCGATAAACCAGCTAGCTTTGCTACATCTTCAATTGTAGCCATTTACACATCCCCCTAAATAACCGGAACCGCTTTCACTAAATAGATTATAAGGCAATAAAAATAAACTTTTCAACTATATAAATCGTTTTCAATTAAATCTTTTAAAAATTTAACTATATTAATATAAAAATAGTTATTAAAAATTTTTATTTAGTTGTAAAATTTAGTATTAGAATTACGTGTTCAGCTTTTATTTACAGTGTAAGCCCTCATTTGTAAATTCCAAACTTTTTGCGGTAAATTTCCTTAGAAGAAAAGGTTGATAGCATTGATTTTCATATAGTAAGACACTAGGGCTACACCCTAGTGTCTTAAGTCGAAAGAAACTTTAAAATATCGCTTACAGCTTGCTTACCTTGATCAATACAATCTGGAATTCCAAGTCCTTCGATGGAAGCCCCTGCTAAAAAGATACCTGGGTACTTTTCTTCTAGCTTTTCTTTTATTTCTCGAATTTTCTCATTGTGTCCGACATTATATTGTGGCATTGAGTGCTTTAAACGAGTAACAACTGAAAATTCCGGGTTACTTCCGACGTCCATGATTTGATTTAAATCATCCAATACTGTTTTAACAATCACATCGTCTGATTGTTCTACAATGGCTTCATCTCCAGCTTTGCCAACATACGCTCTTAATAAAGCCTTTCCTTTTGGTGTCGTATGCGGCCACTTTTTATGAGTCCATGTGCATGCTGTAATCGTAAATCCACTATTTCTTGCAATGACAAAGCCTGTCCCACTTGCTCTCATGTTCACCGCTTCTTCAGGAAATGCCATTGCAACAGTTGCAACAGATGTTGAAGGCATATTAAAGAAATAAGAAAAAATAGATTCTTTTTCTTGAAACATCGTTGGAATGACATTATGTGATGTAGCAAGAATAATGGCATCAGCTTCTAAAATCATTCCATTACTTAATGCAAGTTTATATCCCTTTTCATGACGAGAAATCGTTTCTACTTTCATTCCTTTATGAATTTCAACGTCATCAAGCTGTTTTTCAATTGTCTCCACAATCGATTGCAGACCTGTTTTAACAGTTTGGAAAATTCCTTTTTTCTTATTTGGCTGATGCTTTTGATTTTGCTTAGGCATCGTTTTTTTCATTCCGAGAATTAAACTACGATGTTTTTGTTCAATTTCATAAAACTGTGGGAAGGTGGACTTTAAGCTTAGCCTGTCAATATCCCCTGCATAAATCCCGGACAATAAAGGTTCAATTAAATGTTCTACAACTTCATGACCAAGTCTTCGTTTAAAGAAGTGCCCTAATGACTGATCGCCTTCTACTTTTTTTGCAGGTAAAATAAAATCGGCTGCCGCTCTTATTTTTCCAGAAAAAGAAAATAGACTGGATGTAATAAATGGTTGAATATTCGTTGGTATTCCCATCACTGCTCCTTCTGGTATTGGATGGAGCCTATCACGAGCATAAACAAAGGATTGTCCAGTGGCATTATTGACGAGCTCATCGCCTAATCCAATGTCTTTCACAAGATTGGTTGCACTTTTTTTCCTCTCTAAAAATGAATCAGGCCCCCGCTCGATTGTAAACCCATCATGTCTTACGGTTTCAATTTTCCCACCTAGACGAGGCTTTGCTTCAACCATTGTTAAATCAATTGGAAGTCCTTTTTCTTTCACTTCCTTTTGCAAATAAAAAGCGGCCGATAAACCGGTAATTCCTCCTCCAATGATGACAACTTTTTTCTTATCATTCATAGTATCGCCTTCTCTTTTTTAATCCTGTTTTTTAATTTTCATTTCGCAAATGCTTTAAAACAACAGTTGCTAAACAATCAATAAAATCAGGCTTTGCATTTGGCATGTCTGGACGATAATAACGAGCTTTAAGCTCATCTGTTACCACTTTACACTCAATATCATTGTCGTACAGCACTTCTAAATGATCTGCTACAAAGCCAACTGGAATGTAGACAAACGTACGATATCCTTTTTCGTTATATAAATCACGAGTTAAATCTTGTACATCTGGACCAAGCCATGGTTCTGGAGTATTCCCTGCACTTTGCCAACCGACAGCGTAATCTGTTATTCCTGCTTTTTCAGCAATTAAATCAGCTGTTTCCTGTAATTGACTAGGGTATGGATCTCCAGCCTGAATAATTCTCTCTGGTAAGCTGTGTGCTGACACAATGAGTACCGCTCTCTTACGCTCTTCTTCAGTCATAGCCTCATATGTTTTTTGAACTTCTTTCACCCAATAATCAATAAATTTAGGTTCTTTATACCAGCTCTCAATTGAAGTAATGGTTGGACCTCCAAGTTTTTCAGCTTCATCTTTTGCCCGTTTGTTATAGGACTGAATACTAAATGTAGAAAAGTGTGGAGCTAATACAATGCTCACAGCTTCTTTTATTCCATCTTCATGCATAGCTTGTACAGCATCTTCGACAAATGGTTCAATATGCTTTAACCCTAAATAGCTTTTGAATTCAATGTCATCTTGAATTTCATTTAAATGCTTTTCTAGTTTTTTCGCTTGATCTTGTGTAATTTTAGCAAGTGGAGATATACCTCCAATTGCTTTATAGCGATCCTTTAAATCTTGTAATGATTCTTCATCTGGTTTTCTACCACGGCGGATATGTGTATAATATCGTTCAATGTCCTCTTCTTTGTATGGTGTTCCGTATGCCATTACTAAAAGGCCCATCTTTTTCTTTGACATCTTGTAGCACCTCTTTTCAATCAATATTCCGCTTTATGCCTTATTTTTTGAATACTCGTGAATAAAGGCTGTTAGCTTTTTCAATGTCTCTGGCTTAACCTGTGGGAATACGCCGTGTCCAAGATTAAAGATGTAGCCACCTTCTTTCATACCAGCATCTAAAATCTCTTTTGCTCTTTCTTCAATCACTTCCCACGGAGCTAATAAAATGGCTGGGTCAAGATTTCCTTGTAACGTTTTCGTTAAACCCATTTTTCTCGCTTCAGCGATTGGCAAGCGCCAATCTAACCCAACCACATCAAGTGGGAGATCATGCCATTCCTTCGCTAAGTGGCCTGCTCCGACTCCAAACATAATAAGAGGAACATTCTTTTCTTTTAATGCAGAAAAAATTCGCTCCATTGTTGGCTTAATAAAATAACGGTAATCCGCTACATTGAGTGTACCAACCCAAGAGTCAAAAATTTGAATGGCTTTTGCTCCAGCATCGATTTGTGCGTTTACATATGTAATGGTCATTTCTGCTAGCTTGTCCATAAGAGCAAACCAAGCTTTTGGTTCTGCATACATAAATGCTTTTGTTTTGTTATAGTTTTTAGAAGGCCCACCTTCAATCATGTAGCTTGCTAATGTAAATGGCGCACCTGCAAACCCAATAAGTGGAACGGATAATTGTTCTTCAGTTAAAAGCTTAATGGTATCTAATACATATGGAATATCTTCTTCAGGATGAATTTCACCAAGCTTCTCAACATCCTTTATAGAGCGAATTGGGTTATCAATGACAGGCCCAATACCTGATTTGATCTCTACTTGAACACCGATGGCTGGAAGAGGTGTCATTATATCTTTATATAAAATCGCCGCATCGACATTGTATTGTTCAACAGGAAGCCTTGTTACATAAGCACAAAGCTCTGGTTGGTGTGTAATTTCAAATAAGCTATATTTTTCTTTTAACGCTCGATATTCTGGCTGTGAGCGCCCAGCTTGGCGCATGTACCAAACAGGTACATAATCTGTCTTTCCCCCCCGACAAGCCTTTAAAAATGTATCATTAAATACTTTATTGTTTGCCATAAGGAACCCCCCTTTAGAAGCAAATAACTTTGATAGCAAAACCTACCCTTTTACACTATATCGTTTTCAACTTGGAATGTATAGAAATATGCTACAATTTTCATAAAATCGTTGAAACATATTGAACATTTTATGTCTACCAGGAAGGTGAAACAAATTCGGATCCCTCTCCTTCCATTCGTGTTTGAGGATTGTATGGTACAACCTGGAAGGAATGCTTAGCTAAAATATTTACGTATGATAGTTCGTAATTTCCCTTTCCTTTTACCGTTGCCAATAATTCTTTCTTACGAGCATCAACTTTTTGATAAATACGGTATACGACTCTCGGATCGTCTTGCACATCCCATGATAGTTGAATAGTAAATAGCTTAAGCGGCTGAAATTGAAACTTTGCTTTTAACGAATCCATTTCTTCTAGTCTAATCGGATTTTCTAAATCCTCTAGTCCGTTTGGAGTGGAAAAAACGGTTTTCGTTTCAAAATGAGAGTCTTTTAAAATAGTTTTAAATAGTTTGGTTGCAAAGGAGCTTCCTCCTTTTAAATAGTGATGTTCATTTGTTTGATCATAGCCCATCCAAACCGTACCTGTTACTTCAGGTGTTACCCCAGCAAACCACGCATCCTTTGAAGCCCCTTCTTTACCTGTGTAGGATGTGGTACCCGTCTTTCCTGCTAAAGCCCCTTTATATTCTCCGATTTTCCCCGTTCCTTGCTTCACAACTTGCTCTAGCATTCGAATCATATTCCAAGCTGTTTGTGGGGAAAAGATTTGCTTTTTTTCTTTCGTATATTTAGCTACAATATTTCCTTCTTGGTCAACGATTTTTTCGATAAAATATGGCGTACTATATAGGCCATTTTGTGAAAAAGTGCGATAAGCGTTAGCTAAATTCATTGGTGTAACCCCATATTTTAAACCGCCTAAAGCAATCGCTAATCCTTCATCTTTAATGGTAATTCCATTTCTTTTTAAATAGCTTTTACTTTTATGAATCCCTAGCTTGTCTAATACCCAAACAGCAGGAGTGTTTTTCGAATGAATGAGGGCATCAAACATGGTGACAACTCCATCATACCGGTCATCATAATTTTTCGGCATATATTCTCCATATTTAATGATTTCATCCTTTAAGAGAGAATATGGCTCAAATAGTCCTTCCTCCATTGCCGGTGCATAGACAGCAAGGGGCTTTATCGTTGATCCAGGCTGTCTTTTAACGGTTAATCGATTGATTCCCTTTCGAACGTAATTTCTTCCGCCAATCGCGGCGAGAACCCCTCCAGTATCATTATCTAATAAAACGAAAGCCCCTTCGGCCTTGTTATCTGTACCAGGGAAAAATTGATCTTCTTGAAAGGATTGATAGGCTTTTTGTTGAATATGTAGATTAATGGGGACTGTGATTTGATAGCCTCCCTTTAAAACGACTTCATTTGTTAAATGGTATTTTTCTTTCGCCTCATCTAAAACCATATCAATATAAGTGGATAGCCAAGGCATTTCCATATTTTCATGGATATTTAAACTTAGCGTTTTTCCTTTACTTAATACCGCTTCTTTTGCTGAAATCTTTCCTTCTCTTTCCATTAAATCTAATACAAGGTTTCTTCTTTGTTTGCTTTTATCCGGATGTAAAATAGGTGAATAAGTAGATGGTGCTTTTGGAATTCCAGCTAATAGTGCAGCTTCATGAACAGATAAATCATTGACATCTTTATTGAAATAAAATAAGGAAGCCGCTTGAATTCCGTATGCACCATGACCAAAATAAACTTGATTTAAATACATTTCAAGTATTCTTTCTTTTGTATATTTCCTCTCCAAATTAATGGCAATAATCGCTTCTTTCGTCTTTCTTAAAAATGTCTTTTCTTGTGTTAAAAAAACATTTTTCGCTAATTGCTGAGTGATGGTACTTCCGCCTTCCATTTTTTCACCAGCTAATACATCCTTATATAATGCTCGTCCAATTGCTCTTACATCAATTCCTTCATGTTCATAAAACCGTTTATCCTCAACAGCAATAAATGCATCCTGTACATGCTTAGGAATTTTGTCGATATTCACATATTCACGGTTTTCGACATATAGCTTTGTAATGACATTTCCTTCTTTGTCAACAAGTGTGGAAGCAGTATTTAACACAAGCTTTTTTTCATCTATTACATAATTCCCCATAAAAAGAATAAACATATACCCACAAAGTGAAAGAAAACCAATAAATAATACAACACTCGAAATAATGGTTACGTTTTTTCGCAAAAGGCCGTCACCTCAATATAGAATTTCTCATTTTATTATTGGTTATTATTGGATGTTGTATGTATCATTTGTTTGAAAAGGAGTTGAAGTTAATGAATGTTTATATTACTTATGGAACAATTGATTTTTTGTCTAAGCTTCAACAAAAGCATCAGAATGAAAACATGGTCCTTTTACAAAAAGTCAACACATCTGCCCTTATTCATGAAACGAATGGACCCTCTCTATTCAGTGAGCCGAAAAAATATGTAAATATCGATCAATATGGAGATCTTGTATCCAATTCACGCTTTGCTTCCATTCATCATATCCCTGTAAAAGTTGAAGGGCGCCCATTATTTGAACAGTTATTTAAAGAGCATGCAAGACTATTTGAAAAAGAAAAAGGACTTACCGCACTCCGTATTTTAAAGCCTCTTCAAAGCAATGAGTATATTGTCTTAACTTTTTGGGAAAAGGAAGAAAATTTTAACAACTGGAAGGTATCACAATCCTATCGTAATGCTTTTGAGGGTAAGAGGGGGTTTTTAAAAAGGAGAAGCTTATTTAAGCCTTCATTTTCAACTACCTATTATGTGGTGCTTGAGGAAGAATGAAAAACAAATATGATATTACACTCTTACTTGAACAATAATAAATATTTATTTCGATCTTTCCTGTCGAACGTTCACAAGGCTCACTTTCTAACCTCAGCTAATATTGTTTAACCAACGACCCTCTCCCTTCCCTGCGATAAGTGGACATTCTTCCTTTTTTCACTATGCCTCCTTTATCGTAGTTTGGGAGAGATTCTCGTTTTGTACGACGTCTAAATTATAAATTTTTATTTTTTATTTTCTTTTTATTTCTGATAAAACTAAATAAATTACACCAATAATAAAAGAAAGAGCACTGAAAATAATTAATGAGCTGCCAAGGGATTCTTGAGCTATTCTTAATGCTGATTCATTATCATCGAATGCTAAATTAGTAATAGATATAGAATTAGCACTGTATAAAATAGCAGAAACCAAAATAAATATTGCACCAGTAATTTTTCTTTCCATTAAATCTCTCCTAAAATTTTTTGTTTCAATTCTTCATTTTCCACCAACTTTTCATAAAAGCTTTATTCACCTAACGGGATGTCGTGATTTTGAAGTAGTCTCATACGAAACGAATACTTCACACATTCACCTAAATGGTTGACTAATTGATAATTTGCAACTCCTCCTACAATGGCTCCTATGCCTGGAACGACTTGAAAAAGCTTAACAAGGTCGATGTAATCTCTATATTCCTGTTGAAATGTTTTCCAATCAACATCTGTCGGTTTATTTAATTCCCAGTTCTCGATTGTTTTTAGTAAACTCGCTTTATATTCCTCACTGGAATAGGCGAGCTGAAAAACATGGAGCAAAAAAATACGTTCCTCATATTTTGTTGTATCAAAACCATAGAGAGCTGCTGCTTCAAATAAAAATTTCATCTTAATTCCAAGTAGTAAAGGAAAGTCAGCTAAACCAAGAAAAATTCCGCCGGCTCCTGTCCCTACTCCTTCAATAGCTGCGGTTTTTTGATAGGCTTTTATTACATTTTTTAGTTCACTTTCTTTTTCTAAAAGAGTGAGGTTTTTCGAATATGTTTTTTTCGGAAAGAATTCATTACCGGCAATCGTTGCTTGGACCATTTTTTTAATACTTTCTGTGACAACATCGTGTACTTTTTTTGGTATGTATTCGTTTACCTTTCGTTGAACTCTTTTGGAAGTCCGGTTAAAAACAGATGGCTTTTGAAGCTGCTTTAATTTCCATTTCACTAACTCTTCTTTTAATTGATCGTACACAATCAATATTCCTTTCCTAACTTTCTTTGATAAGGGTTTTCTTAAAATTTTATCTAACCATAAACAACACAACCAATATCTTTCTAGTTACAATATATCGAAGAACAAGTTGTTTTATCATTCCTTAAATATTTTAAAAAAACATAGGAATCTAGATTTATATTCACAACGATTAATTATCCTCTATTCTAATTGTTGTGAAAATTGATTAAAGAAAAGAAAATTAAATAGTCAAATTGAAGGAGATATATCAGTCGATTTAGAATGTTACTTATATACTACTCGTACATGTATAAAAAGAACTGAGTAATATAAAGTATATCAAAGAGTATTATGAAATAATCACTTGAAAGGAATGATTTAAATATTAACATCACAAAATAAAAGAACAAGTTCATATAAGTCTGTGCTTTTTGCGACTTTATTTATGATTCTTTTATATTATGTGATTCAACTAATGACAGTTGTATTGAAAGTATATCCTCATCTATCTTTACCTGAAGAATTTACTCAATATGGTAATTGGGTTCAATTAACGGATCATCATATATGGCAAATGATTCTCGCTCTTATTGTCATTGTCATATTGTCAAAAGGAAGATTTAAAGAATGGGGTCTAAATATTAGTAATTTAGGAGAATCTATGCGTCTTCTTAAAATTTTCTTTTTGTATTATGGCGTTTATTTTATTGGCATTGGTTTTGTCATTCAGTTACTGTTTATGTCCCCACCAGTACTCGACCATCCTATTATTACAGGAAACATTATCGGGAACTTGTTTTTTAAATTTATCATTTCTGGATTATCAGAAGAAATTTTATTTAGAGGTATGATGCAAACCTATATTACCACTTTTACAACAAAGGTATGGCGTTGGGGAAATATTGAGATGCCTGTTGCAGGATTTATTACAGCAATTATTTTTACAATAGTACACATTAACTTCACTGTTTTTCCGTTTGAAATTACACATTTATATTTTCCTCAACTAATTTTAGCTTTTATACTCGGTCTTTTTTACGCAGTGGCATACCATCGAACAGGAAGCTTATTAGCACCTATATTGGCACACAATTTTTCAAACGGAATGTTATATATTAGTGAATTATTGCTTGTTGGATTGAAACAGTAATACTTTTTTAAAGCGAGGCTCAAAATACAGTAGTTATTTTTTTGGATAACTAATTACAGTATGCACAGAAAATTTATACTGTAATTAAACTAAATAAGTAAGAAAAAAGAGTGAGTTGTTGGGTTTCTCACTCTTTTTCTTTTTAAGATTTTATAAATCGCTTAGCTACATAAAAATAAACGAACAAGTAAGCTAAAATAATATTGATGAAAAATTGTAATAAACCATTTACGAACCCTAGGTCAATGAAAAGAACAATGGTTAACAGCATTTCTTGTATAGTCAAAATTATAAAAAGAAGTGTTAAAAAGCTTTTTTTCTTAACATCTTCACCAACGGGATATAAAGAAGGAATCGTTAAGTTATGATATTGCTTATACATACTCACTATTTGAATGCCTGTACTAAATATCATTAACGCTGCTAAGATTGTTCCTCCAATAAACGATAACGGAATCGTAAAAGCAATAAATAGAGCAATAAGTAAAAGCCGTATATAAATACCAAAATAATCACCCGCTCTTAAAAACGAACGAGCATACAAATAGAAAAATGTATTGGACTGCTTATACGTAATAGTCGTTAAAATCCAATCCAACCATTTCCGACGCTTTACTTGATTTTTTAATTTTGGTACATCGGTAAAAAGATTGGCAATGCGATAAAAATTGTGTAGCCTTCTGTTTTCTTCATCAATTAAAAATTGCCATTTCAATGGCTTATGTTTCGTTACCTTCGTAAAATAGTACGTATAAATGGCAAATATGATGATTACGATACTTGAAAATAAATAATTTTTAGTAACAAAAAAATAAATAAAAAGAAAATTTAACGTAAACCGAACGATAAAATCACTAATCTGAGATGTACGATCTGGAAAATAGGTTAATTTCCATTGAACAAATTGATTGACCATTTTTAGGATTAGCATAACAAAAAATAAAAGAATTAACTCACTACCGCTAACATCAAACTCCCTTACATATAACGGTACTAGAATCACAAAGACAATAATGATTGGGTATAGTTGTGAAATAAAGCTAAAAACAAATGCTTTTTGCAAATACACTTGTAATCTTTTTTCGAGTGGTAAAAGAAAAACGATGTCTGGTTCCTTTAACAATGTTCGAACATAAGCAAACGTTACAGTAAAAGTTAACAGAATGGCCATGACAAAGGCTGATGGGAAATGGGAAGGAATGTTTTTTAACCAACCTTGATACCAGTAAGCGCCACCACCTACAACAAAAATCATCACAAATAATAGATGATCATTCAACATGTATCGTAAGTATGTACGTACTTCTTTTATATAAGCATTAAGACGGCTCTCCCAAATATCTAGAATCGACCTCATGCCCCTTGCTCCTTCGTTAGCTGAATGTAAATATCGTCAAGAGTTGCATCTTTCATACCAAACTGATTTTGCAACTCACTTAAAGTTCCTTTTGCACGAATTTCCCCCTCATGCAAAATAATAAATGAATCACAGTAGCGCTCTGCTGTAGCTAAAATGTGTGTAGACATTAGTATTCCTGAACCAGCCTCTTTTGCTTTGTTCATTAATTCAAGTAATGAATGAATCGCTAATGGATCCAATCCGACAAATGGTTCATCAATAATATATAAAGATGGCTGAACTAAAAAGGCACACATAATCATCACCTTTTGCTTCATCCCTTTTGAAAAGTGTGCCGGGAACCATTTTAATCTTTTTTCCATACGAAATTCTTTTAATAAAGGCTCAAGACGATTTTCAAATGTCTCTTCATCTAATCCATAAGCCATTGCTGTTAATTGCAGGTGCTCATACAAAGTTAATTCCTCATATAAAATAGGTGTTTCTGGAATAAAGCTAAATTGCTTTCGATATTTTTCACGATCATCAAAAAAGGTGTTTCCGTTAATTTCGATTTTTCCTTTTTGTGGCTCCATTAGACCAATAATATGTTTAATCGTTGTACTTTTTCCTGCACCATTTAGTCCAATTAAGCCAACAATTTCATTTCGATTCACTTCAAAAGAAATATTTTTTAAAACCGGTTTTTTCGTATATCCTCCTGTAAGCTCTATTACTTTTAACAATGTCATTTTTTATGACCCTTTCTATATGAAATTCATTTCGTTCTTATCATACCAAATTTTACCCATGATTTCTTTATTCGAAAACCTTTTAAGAGAATGAATAAATGTGAAAAAAAGGGACATGATAATGATTGAAGAGGGAAACTAAATCAAAAATGAGGTGTTTGTCAAAGACAATTTAGTGATGAATTTGTCATTAGACAAATTCACATGATCCACCCAATAATCCATCAACTAAAAGATGTTCTACATCTCAATAAGGAGATGGTTGCATTGAACAAAGGTTTATTTCATGGAAAATTAGATTTTTTATAAATCTAAATTTTACCTTAAAACCTTTTTAGCAAATGAGGTGTTTGTCAAAGACAAAAATCACCTTTTATAGTTGATACACTTGATGAAAGTGAATCATTCTATAAAAGCTGTAACAAGCTTAAAATCCCTCTTCAAGGGAACGACAAAACAGTCGTTCCCTTTTATTTTTCTCTCCATTCATAAAACTGTGATAATATAAAATAGTGTAAGTGCACCGTTCGCGACGTATGATCTAGATCACTCTGCATGAGGATAAAGGAAACACGAAGAGCGAAAGTGATTTTCGATGTGTTATCGGGAAGGAGAAGGGGAAATTCACTAGTCGTATGGGCTTAGCTAGAAAGCAACAACATAGAAAAAGGTTTATTTCTTGAATTTATTGTTATAAATTTTGATATTATAGAAAGAAATAAATATAGTAAGGAGTGTGAAAAATGAGTGACTGCATTTTTTGCAAAATTATTAATGGTGAAATTCCATGTGCAAAAGTTTATGAAGATGAACATGTTTTAGCTTTCATGGACATTATGCAAGTAACGAAGGGACATACGCTTGTCGTTCCTAAAGTACATAAAAAAGATATTTTTGAATTAACACCAGAAATTTCACGAAATTTATTTGGAGTTGTTCCAAAAATAGCTCAAGCCATTAAAAAACAATACAATCCAGTCGGATTAAATTTAATTAATAATAACGGAAAAGATGCTGGACAAACCGTTTTCCATTATCATATGCACATCATTCCTCGCTATGGCGAAGGCGACGGCATTGGAGTTGTTTGGAAATCTCATAATAACGACTATACTCCAGATGATCTTCAAAAAATTGCATCAGAAATTAAAGAAGGGTTAGAGTAAGAACTTAAGGGACTGTTTTTAAAAACAGTCTCTTTTTATTTTTATTTCACTAACAATTCTATTTATTTCATAGGCAAATTAATTATTTTGTTAAAAGTTCTACTTTAACCAACTAAATGTCCATTCATTTTTCATACTCATTCATACACTGCTTAAGAAAGGAGTGAAAGTGATGAGCAAGGACAAAAACTTTCATAAAGACTTAGAAAAAACATCAAAAGTTGCTGCTGAAATTCTAGTTAATCAACTTTTCAAAAAATATAACGTAAAAAGCAAATTAAATCCAAATTTAACAGATGAAGAAAAACAGAAAATTAAGCAATTAACTGAAAATTTGAAAGTAAAAACAGATGAACTATTAGACCAATTAATTAAGAAAAAATAACAGATTTCTATCTAAATCTAAACCTACCAACAATTTTTTCTAAAAATTAATTCAATTAATATAAATGTCCAGACATTTCCTAAAAACAATCATATTTTACTTATAGAAAGGGGGGAAAAAATTATGGGAAAAGTATTTTTTGATAAACATTCATGTGATAAAAAGTCACCTAAGAAATGGTCAGCTTTAGACAAACATTGGAAACACCCCTTAAGTGATGATACTCAAGATGCAACGCAATTTGCTGATACTATTCAAAAATCGATAGAGGAAATTATTATTGTCGATTCGGCAGATGTTGAAGTGGTAACAACAGACACAAAAATTGCTGTACACCTTCAAGCAGCAATCCAAGCAGCTATAGCTTTAATCATTAAAGTTTCAATTGCAGATAGTTCAACTGCTGATAAGTTAACACAAGAGTTACTACAAGCGTCCCATATTAAACAAGTAAATCTACAGCATACTCGTATAGAAAATTCTAGAGGCGTTCGTGTAACAACTACAGATACTGATATTGCAGCAAACATTCAGCTATTGTTACAAGTTTTACTAGCATTAGTTGTAAGCTTAGATATTCTCTAATATATCAAATGGATGTTCCATTTATTGGGACATCCTTTTAATAGGCCAAAAAAAAATAAATCGCTTTCACGAATTTTTCGAAAAATATTTATTTTAAGATACCTCTTTTCATGGTAGGATAGTTAATAAAAATGTCCGAAAAGAAGTGAGGGGTATCCATGAAACGAATTTACAACTTTAATGCTGGACCTTCAGCATTGCCTTTACCAGTTCTAGAAAAAGCACAGTCTGAGTTTCTTAATTTTAATGAATCTGGTATGTCTGTAATGGAGCTTAGTCATCGTAGTAAGACATATGATGAAGTTCATCAAAAAGCCAAACAGCTGTTAAAGGAAACATTACATATTCCTGATTCCTATGACATTTTATTTTTACAAGGTGGAGCAAGCCTTCAATTTGCCATGATTCCGTTAAATTTTCTACAAGAAAATAAAAAAGCTTATTTTGTTTTAACAGGATCTTGGTCGGAAAAAGCATTAAAAGAAGCGAATAATATTGGAAAAACAGAAGTTATAGCATCTAGTAAAGATTCCAACTATACCTTTATACCAAAAGATTTTTCAGTAGATTCAATTGATGATGTAGCTTATCTTCATATTACATCAAACAATACAATCTACGGTACTCAATGGCAACAGTTTCCAAACTCTACAATTCCTTTAATAGCTGACATGTCAAGTGACATTTTAAGTAGAGAATTAAATGTAGAACAATTTGATGTCATTTATGCAGGAGCACAAAAAAACTTAGGTCCTTCTGGTGTAACTGTTGTTATTTTGAAAAAAGACTTACTTGAAAAAGCAAATGAAAATATTCCAACAATCTTAAAGTATAAAACACATGCAAGTAAAAATTCCCTTTACAACACACCACCAACCTTTTCTATTTATATGCTTTCACTCGTATTAGAATGGGTCCAATCAGAAGGTGGTTTAGCTAAAATTGAACAACGAAACAAACAAAAAGCAGAAATGATTTACCAAATTATTGATGAAAGTGAAGGTTTTTATAAACCACATGCAGAAAAAGATAGTCGTTCCTATATGAATGTAACGTTCACACTACCTTCTGATGAATTAACAAAAGCATTTCTTGAGAAAGCAAATGAACAACAATTCATTGGACTCAATGGTCACCGCTCCGTAGGTGGATGCCGCGCTTCCATCTATAATGCTGTTCCTGTTGAAGCTTGTGAAAAGCTTTCTGAATTTATGTATAAATTTTACAAGCAAAACTATTAAAATCTGGTTTTAATGGAATTATCGTACAATTCAAACTTTCTTTCTCTTCATGCAACTGATATAATGGTTTTAAAGTTTTAGTTTAGTTTAGAAAGACTAGATGAGTAGAGGAGAGATGAGAAAATGAATATTCGTGTATTAGTGTCATTATCTTTATTTGTTGCAATTGGTGTTGTCTTACATCAAGTCATTCCACCTATATTTAATGGAATGAAGCCGGATATGATGCTTTTAATGATGTTTTTAGGTATTATCCTATTCCCACAAATTAAAAATGTATTCATTTTAGGGATTGTAACTGGAATTCTATCTGGGTTAACAAGTAGTTTTCCTGGTGGACTTGTCCCAAACATTATTGATAAAATTTTCACTTCACTTATTATATATTGCTTGTACTTACTATTAACAAAAATTTTGAAAGAAGCTGTAACAACTACCATTCTCACAGCTTTTGGAACCATTATTTCAGGCACCATTTTTTTAACTTCAGCATTACTCATTGTGGGATTACCAGGTGGTGTTGGCTTTTTACCACTATTTGTTGGCGTTGTATTACCTGCAACTGTCATGAATACAGTTGCGATGATTGTTATTTATCCAATTGTTCAATCAATATTAAGACGAACAAACTCTGTTAGTATGAGCAGTTAATCATTTTTCGTCTTTATCCATTATGTATATGGCAGGTGAAAACCCGTCCAGCTTTGGTCGGGTTTCATCATTGTATATAGTAAAAAAGCATACCAAATAAAAAGGATACCACTCCACCAGACAGTAAAACGAAGGCCCTTTTTCTAAGTACACGTTTAGGTGGATACGAATTAGTGGTGCTAGCTAGTTTTACATAATGAAAGGCACCAACAAAAAACAAAAGACTCGTAATAAAAAATAAAAATATTAACCCTGCCAAATGATTCCCCTCCTCTACTTATATCTATGCACCATGTCCTCAACCTATGTTGAATTGTTTATTTTCATTAAAAAGGAAATATCGAGCTTTTTAAATGGATACACTTTTAAATAAAGGAGTGATGAATATGTCTAGAGGTAAATCATTTTTCTTAGGTATGTTAGTTGGGGGAGCAATTGGTAGTGCTGTTGTCCTTTTAACATCACCATCATCTGGGAAAGAACTTCGTGATCGTATTCAATTAAACCGACAAAAATTAGACGATTTATTAAATGAATTAAAAACAGAAGGAAGTCATTTAAAAGAACAAATTACCAATACAGCAAAAGAAAGTATTGAAATTGTCAAAGAAGTAACATCCGATTTAAACAAATCCATTCAAGTTTGGAAAAAGGATATCGATCCTCATAAGCAAGCAATCCAACAGGAGCTAAAAGAGATTGAAGCAAAAATTAAAGAGCTAGAAGAGTCTATTTCATCCAAATAGAGAGTTTAAAATTATCAGACTGTCTCAAATGGGTCTGACTCAATATGTGATGTCTGACCCTTATGAGGCAATCGATTTTAAATAAACCGACATTGGTAATTGTTTCCGATTTCAATGTTTTTTTATAAAACTGTTACGGTATAGCATTCATGAAAGCGTTTTTATATGCACTTTTCTCCAATAAAGTATCATTTTTTCTATCATTTTATTCGTCTCTACTAATTTATTTAAAAATTTCGTAAATTTATATCTTTATAAATCTTTATTTTATTGGCATAATAGATAATAACATATTTCGATAGCACATAATTAAAGTAGGTGGGGGATAATGAATAGAAATTACAATCAATACACATTGAAAGAAGCTCTACTTTTTAGTCAAAGAGTAGCCCAATTAAGTAAAGCCCTTTGGAAATCAATCGAAAAGGATTGGCAACAATGGATTAAACCATACGATCTTAACATTAATGAACACCATATTTTATGGATTGCCTATCATTTAAAAGGAGCTTCGATTTCAGAGATTGCTAAATTTGGTGTCATGCACGTCTCAACAGCCTTTAACTTTTCTAAGAAGCTTGAAGAAAGAGGTTATTTAAAGTTTTTAAAGAAGGAAAATGACAAACGAAACACGTACATTCAACTAACTCCTAAAGGAGAAGAATTATTATTAAAATTGTTAGAAGATTATGATCCATCTCGAAATGCAGTTTTTAAAGGGGCTTTACCATTACAAAATTTATACGGAAAATTTCCAGAGATCATGGAAATGATGGCGATTATTCGAAATATCTACGGGGATGACTTTATGGAGATATTTGAAAAGTCCTTTCATAACATTGAGGAAAATTTCGTAGAAGAAGATGGAAAGATTGTTAAAAGGGGCGATGAATTACAAGAGCTTACTTACGAGCATGTGGAAAATGAGAAATCAGGCGCTTAAATTCTGTCATTAATGGCTTGTATAAGCCCTGGTTGTACATCGCTTCAATCGTTTCATTTACATCTAATTTTTCACTTAATTGACCAGCAAAAAGCGTGAGGAGATCTGTATAATACAGCAGTCCTTGCGCTTTTTGTTCTTTATATTCTTCTGTTAATTTCTCACATAATTTATAAATATGTTGAACTTCTTCCTTTGTTAATCTGCTTCGAATAATTAATTGATAAAAAGGAAATTTCGTTTGATCAGACATTTCTAACAATAGTTGAATATGATACTCTAATATCTCTAATTTTTTTTCAAGCTCCTTCATCGTACCCCATCTTCCTATTTTATACGTTATTTTTAGTCCTATTGTATCTTAGTTCCATACACAAAAAAAGAGAAAGATACACAAAATATGGTATTTTATCCTATCATTAAAAACGAAATAAATGTATACTATATTTATACATTAATGATTAAAAGTTTCAAGCTATCTTTTTCATAAATTATTTGCTAAGGTAATATGTATGAGACAGAAAGGGGGATCTCCAAGTGCTCTATTATTTTATTATTTTCGCTGTCTTTATTTTATTTTACATCAATAAATTGACAAATACCCTTTGTATCATTCGTGAGATTCCTGAAGAAAAGCAGTCGAATGTTTTTCGAACAATCAATATATTAATTACGATTTTACTAATTTCTTCGTACATAGAAATTTTATATGCTTAAGAATGATTACAATGAGGTTTTTTTCCTTTTTCATTTATAGAACTTGTCTTATATTCTCATAAAAAGTGATGGGGCTGTCCAAAAAGTACAGCCCCTATTGTAAATTAAATTCGGTTGATTTTTTTTCGGTGGCGGACGCTTTCCGCGGGCACGGCCTCAGCCTCCTCGACTCTCAAGCTCGTCTGCGGGGTCTTCGGCTCGTGCTGTTCCCTAAAGGATAGCCGCCACCTTCACTACAATCAACCGATCTCTTTCTGTAATTATTCATAAAAGAGCACAAAAAAAAAAAATCGCCTTTTCTAGTAAAAAGTAAGTGACAACTAACATTTACAGAAAGGGCGATTTTTTTATGAGTAATCTATCGATCACTACTAAAAATAATGCCATGTAAATGACACTTTTTCCAGAGGTTAAGGAAAAAGAGACACCAACTAGAAGATTGGCGCCTTTATTTAAATCGTATAATCCACGACAAATCCATAAAAAATGATAGCTGACAGAATTCTGTCAGCTATTTTTTATACATTTTTATCTCACTCTGCGTTTTTATTTGTTTAGTACATCCACGCAGCACCAACAATGATTAACAAGATGAACAATACAACGATTAACGCGAAACCGCCAGCATAACCTCCGCTCATAAGGACACCTCCTTTATGTGTCGTTACGATATCATATGCATTGATTAAACATTTCGCTTTAGGCGTTTATCACAGTTTCCTTACATTGACACAAATGGAGTTGCAAAAATGACCAGTTCATGTCAAAATGTGTTATATATGTTTTTTAATTGTTTAAACATTATGAGGTAGGAGTTGTAACAAATGAAGAAACTCGCACTGGCAACAGTAATTGCTACAAGCGTATTTGCACTAAGTGCATGTAACAATGGTTCAGAAGAAATTGTAGCGGAAACAAAAGCTGGAGATATTACAAAGGAAGAATTTTATGAAGCGATGAAGGTTCGTTTCGGACAAGATGTATTACAAGAACTTTTACATGAAAAAGTATTAGACGAGAAATTCGATGTTTCCGATGAAGAAATTGACCAAGAATTAGAAAAACTAAAAGCTCAGTTTGGTACACAATTAGAAATGATTATCGAACAACAAGGTGAGGAAGTTGTTCGTGATATGATTAAAGTAGATCTTTTACGTAAAAAAGCAGCTGAAGCTCATGTTGAAGTAACAGAAGAAGATCTGAAGGAATATCATAAATCTCTTGAAGGAAAAATTCGTGCAAGCCACATTTTAGTTGAAGATGAAGAAACAGCAAAAGAAGTGAAGAAAAAGATAGACGAAGGCAAAAGCTTTGAAGAGCTTGCGAAGGAATATTCAACAGACGGTTCAGCAGCTAATGGTGGTGACCTAGGCTGGTTTGGAAAAGGTCAAATGGTCGAACCATTTGAAAAAGCAGCTTTTGCGTTAAAAGAAGGAGAAATTAGTGACCCTGTCAAAACAGACTTCGGTTACCACATCATTAAAGTTACTCAAACAGTTAAATCTTTTGATGAAATGAAAGACGAACTAAAAGATGAAGTCAAACAACAAAAAATGAATAATCCAGCAGTTATGCAAGAAGCAGTAGATCAAGCGATTAAAGAAGCAGATGTTAAAATTAACGATGATGATTTAAAGGATTTATTAAAAGAAGAATAAATGAATAAAAAACGGGATTGGTGATAAGCCTTTCCCGTTTTTATTTTTTAAAGAAGCTTTTCTTCACTTTCCTAAGGTATAATAATTTATAAAGTTTTTTTTATATGGGAATGGTGAGAAATTTGTACGGTTTTATTATTAATCAAGTTTCTGGAAATGGAAAAGCATTAAGAATATGGAGCAATATTGAAAAGGTTCTTTTAGAGAAAAAGGTCCCTTATATTTATAAGATAACAGAAAGGTCTGGACATGCGACAACTGTTGTTCAACAATTTTTAAACACGAATAAAGTAACCAACATCGTAGGAATTGGTGGTGATGGGACCATTCAAGAAATTGTAAATGCTTTAGCTGGTACAAACGTACCTTTAGGAGTAATTCCAGCGGGGTCAGGAAATGATTTTGCTAGAGGATTAGGTATCCCTAAAAATTACGAAAAAGCCTTAAATCGAATTTTAACTGAAAAGCCGAAACTTATAGACCTTGGTTTAATTGATACAACTTATTTTTGTACGGTTGTCGGTATAGGAATCGATGGAGAAGTAGCTAAAAAAGCGAATTCTTCTTTATTGAAAAAGGTATTAAATTACTTACATTTAGGACAGCTCTCGTATATCGCTAGCGCTTTAAATGTTTTAGTCCATTACAAACCGAAGGATATAACGCTTGTTATTGATCAAAAACGATATAATATCCCAAAAGTGTGGTTAGTAGCTATAGCAAACACCCCTTATTATGGAGGTGGCCTTAACATTTGTCCAGAAGCTGATTGCAATGATGGCTTATTGGATATATGTATTGTCCATGGAATGTCAAAATGGGAATTAATTTGCACTTTCCCACTTACTTTTACAGGAAAGCATCTTTCCTCTCCTTCTATTACGTTATTAAAAGGAAAAGAGATTGATGTGTATTCTAACAGTCCTTTAACAGTTCAAGCAGGTGGAGAAATCATTGGACAAACTCCTGTCAAAATGAAAATAGAACCGAATTCATTATATATTATTTAAAATCTATAATTGTTTTAATCTAGTTCATAATAGTTAATCTTAATTCGCTCTTTTTTTCAGGGACTATTTTATGATCCACTATTTAATCTCATTTTATGTCGCTGTATATCCCTTCTAAATAAAAAACAAGGTGCTTGTTTCTTCTAGCACCTTGTTATTGAATAGAGGACATTTCTTTTGATTTCTTTTTGCGCTTTTCCCTTTCCTTTTTAATTCGTTCTAAATAAATAGTTCCTTCCTGCTCAATCGTTAATTTTTCAGCTTCTTTTTCTTTTTTCATTGTTGTATATGCCATATAGCCACTATACAAAATACCAATAATACATAAATACACCCACCAAGGTAAGATGACCATCGTACGGATCCTCCTTTTTGCTTTTAGACAAGCCCTTTACAAGAAAGATATGCGGAGGATCATTTAAATATGATTAACGATGAAATGTTGGTTTGTAAAAAGAACGATTATCTAAGGCAAAAATTCTTTCAGTAAATTCACCAGGCTTTACTTTTTCTAAAGCACGATCCAACATATTCATTTTGGCATCAATATTATCAATATGATGAAGAATTTCAGCTTCTTTAATCATCGGTGGTTTCGGACTTCCCCATTCAGCCTTTCCGTGATGGCTTAACACAAGGTGCTGAAGGACCATCACTTCTTCTCCCTCAATTTGTAAATCCTTTGCAGCTTCTTTAATTTCATTAACCATAATGGATATATGGCCTAATAAATTCCCTTCTACTGTATAGTTCGTAGCAAAAGGCCCAGATAGCTCTGTCACCTTTCCTAAATCATGTAAAATAACACCTGCATAAAGTAAATCTTTATCTAAGCTTGGATAAAGAGAGGCAATGGCTTTTGCCAAATCTAGCATTGATACGACATGATAGGCTAATCCTGATGCAAACTCATGATGATTTTTCGTCGCTGCAGGATAGGTTAAAAATGCCTTTTGATGCTTTTTAAGTAAGTGTCTTGTAATCCGTTGAATTTTCGCATTCTTCATTTCAAAAATATATTGAGTGATTTTTTCCATCATGTCTTCTTGGGAAATCGGAGCTTTTTCAACGAAATCATGAACCGAGACTTCTTCATGAGCTTCTGCTAACCGAATGCTACGAATCTTTAATTGATTTCTTCCTCGATAATGATGAATATCACCAAAAATTTTTACAATGTTTTGTGCTACATAATTTTCTTCATCATGCTGACTACAATCCCAAAGCTTTGCTTCAATTTCACCTGATTGGTCCTGCAATATTAATGTTAAAAATGGCTTCCCATTACTTGCAATTCCTTTTGTTGAAGACTTAATTAATAAATATAAATCAACTTGTTCGCCAACCTCGTAATGAATAATTCCCTTTGTCATGGACTGATACTCCCTTTCGCTCCAGCATCTATCGTATCCATAGTATATCATAGAATAATAGATTGAAATAAATGACAATCTCTCTCCCAATAAATTCATTTTAGGCATTTGTTACTTGCTGCTTCGCTCTTTTCATTAACCATATTTTTGTGGAAATAAGAGCTCCAAACATAACAATTGCTCCAAATAAATATGGAAAGTGAATGTTCACTTCAAAAAGCGTTCCTGCTAAAAGAGGACCTGCCACATTTCCTAAGCTTAAAAAAGAATTATTAAGTCCCATAACCATTCCTTGTTTATCTCCAGCTAGCTTTGAAATAAACGTATTTAACGAAGGACGTAATATAGAATTTCCTATAAAGAAAATACCTGTTGTTATTAATACAAGAGAAAGTGTCTCAGCAAGTGTCATGAGAATAAAACCAATCCCACTGATCAAAAATGCCATGACAACAACTCGTTCATCCCCAAGTTTTTCAATAAGTCTTCCAACAACTCCACCTTGTATGATGGTACCGATTAAACCAATAATTAAGATAATAAAACCAACTGTTTGAGGACTGTAGTTATATCTCTCTAATGTATAGTAGCCAAAAATAGATTGAAAATTAGCAAGACCAAAGCTCATAAAAAAGACGAGAACAAGTAAAAAGCCGACAGGACTAAAAAGAGCTTTCTTCATTAAAACAAATTGATTTTCTCTTACTCCTTCTTCAGAATAAGCTTTTTGACGAGCTTCTTTAGACAATGATTCAGGTAAAACAAAAATGGATACAATTCCAGCTAATGATGCCATTATTCCTGCAAATAAGAATGGATAGGATAAATCAAATTCAGCAAGCCATCCCCCTATACCTGGTCCAACGACTATTCCTAAGCCCATCGCCGCTCCTAAAAATCCCATTCCTTGACCACGCTTTTCCTCTGTTGTTACATCGGACACGTAAGCCATGGCAGTTGGCATAAGAGCTGACCCAAATGTTCCCGCTAATATTCTTGATAGATAAAGCATCCAAAATTGACTAGCAAAAGCAAAAATAAACTCTGCCATAGCAAATCCTAATAAACCAACCGTAATGAGTGGCTTGCGGCCAATCCGGTCAGATAAACGTCCCCAAATAGGGGCAAAAAGAAATTGCATAAACGAAAAGATCGCAACTAAAATTCCTAATTCTGTTGCCCCTGCTCCAAACTCCTCTACATAAAAAGGTAGGATTGGAATGACTAATCCAATTCCAATCATGATGATAAAAAGGTTAAAGCTTAACAAAAATAATGGTGTTTTTCGTCCCGATTTTATCTCTTTAACCATTAATGAAACCCCTTTTCATTTGCTCGAATTGTTCGTTTTTATTTAAAAAATAAACTTCCCTTTCATCAAAGGCACTGACGATATGGCGATGACAGGTAAATAATAAAACCTGATATCCGTTTGATAGCTTTCGAATTAGTTGAATTGTTCTCTCTAAACGCTTATGATCAAAGTTTACAAAACTATCATCAATTAAAATGGGAAGATTGATTCGGTTACTCATCAATTCAACAAGCGCAAAACGAATCGCAACATAAAGCTGTTCAGCGGTCCCTTGACTTAATTCTTCGGCTTGAAAATACTTTCCGTCTTCTGTTTTGACAAGTAAAGTAGAAGTCTCTTCCTGAATATAAATATTTGTATAGCGTGAATACGTCAAAAATCGAAAATATTCTTCTGCTTTTTTTAGTAATAATGGCATCCGATGAGCACGATGATAGTCAATTGTTTTGGTTAATAAGTCTTCACTAACGGCATAAATGGCCCATTTTTTTGCCATTTCTTTTACTTGTGAGCGCTTAATTTCAAATTGATATTTCAACTTAGAATATGTACCTGAATCCTCAATTTGTTTTAACTGAATATTGATTTCTGCCAAACGCTTTTGGTAAGACTCTTCTTTTTGCCCATAATCTTGTAAGTCTATTTCTAGCTTTGATTCCTCTCTATTAACATCGTCAAGGTTCATTTCTTTGTTATTAACTTCAAAAGAAATGGCTCCTTTTGCTTCTAATTGAGCTTTGATCCATCTTAACTGTTTTTCTAATTCTAATCGCTTTTCAATGAAAGTTGCTTTTTGGCGAAACTCTTCTTCTGTTTGTACTTTTGCTTTTTTCAACAGCATTTCAATTTCTTGTTTTATATGGTTCCATTCCTGCTTCGTATCGTTCCATTCTTTCTTTACTTGTTCAAATTCTTTTTGCGTCTCTATCTCTTTTTCAAGCGTACGATTTAATTCAGAAACTATTACTTCTAGCTGTTTTGTTGAGGTAACATGATATTTATCAGCTAAATTCATGATTTCTACTTTAAATTGGTGAATTTTATTTTGAATATGATTTATTCTTTCTTCTAAATGCTTTTTTTCCTTTATACGTTTTTGACATTCTGCAATCATTTCATACCGCTCAAGCAATAAATCAACAGATAAATCACTGGAAGCTTTTAATATTTGATAGATAGGGTTTAATTTTTCCATTAAATGATACATCTTGTTTTCCCAAGCTTCAAATTGGTTAATAATTCGATCATATGCTTCCTCTTTTTGTTTTACATTCATTTGCTCTAGCTCTATTTGTTGCTTAAGCTGCTCTTCTTTTGCTAGAGTATCTTGAATTTGTTTAAGCTGTGCTCTCCTTGATTCAATATCAACATTTTCATATTCATAGAGATATTGCTGTAATGTTCTTTGTTGTTCTTTTAAATCAAGTAACCATTCATCCTTTTTAGGACGAAAAATAAGTAAAAATAAAAGAACTGGTATGAACATGATAGAGAAATAAGCTAAATCAAACATCATGAAAGCAATAGAACTCGCAATACTTATGATTATACTGACTAATGTCGTTTGATACCAAATTTTCTTCTTCTTTTGAAACCATTTTTCACGCTTTTTCATTTGTTCTAATAATCGTTCGTTTTCTTCCTTCTTCGTTTCAAATAGTGATATATCCTTTAACCTTTTTTCCAGTTGTTTTTCTTCTGTTATTAATTTATTGTATTCCAATTCATCAATTGACAATGATCTTAGCTGTAAAAGCTTTTTCTCACTATTTTCCAATCCATCCTTTGCCCGTTCAAATTGCTCATCTAATAATTGTTTTTGATGAATTAATTGCTGATGTTCTTTCGTTGCTTCTTTTAGTTGTTCTTTCACAACCATTGTTGTCTTTATTTCTTCCACAATGGTTGCATCATTTTCTCCAAATAAATAATGTAATTCTTCTTTAATTCGTTCTTGTAGCTGTTCTATTTGTAAACCAATCGTTCTTTCCTCTTCTTTATATTGGCGGATTAGTGGATAGTCTTCTTTTAAAAGTAAAAAGGCCTGAAAGTCTTGAAATATATCCTCATTGACGTGCAATGAACGGGCTTTTTGTAGTGCTTCCTTTTTCTCGTTTATTCTCTTTAGCTTCCCTTCAATCGGCTGAAGCTTTGCTAGTAATTGTTCAAGCAGAATAGGTCCGTTTTCAGGAAAATCTTTCGGATCTGGTAGCTCTTTAATGGCATTTTCACACGATTCCTTTTGTTTTATAAGCGGAGCGATATTTTTTATTTTTTCAAGCTGTTTTAATTTTGTGTGAAGATTTATTTTTTCTAGTCTTATTTCTTCTAGTTTACTTGTTAACTCATTTTTTTCTAGTAATAGCTCATGATATTCATTTTCATAGACTTTAGCTTGAAGAAGAGAATTGTAATCCTTTTTTAGTTCTTCGATCATTTGATTCAGTTTTGGTTTTCGTCCATTTGGCTTATAGAGAAGTTCTTTTTTCTTTCCTAATTGATCCTGTAAAAAATAAAGAGCATCTGAACCGAATATTGTAGATAAAAATAGATACTTCCCTAAAGCTTCTCGATTTAATTCAAAAACATTTTGTAAACCGTGCAAATCAAATGAAAAAATCGCTTGATATGTCTTTTTATCAATTCCTTTTAGAATACCTTTTAATTCCAATTCACTACCTGTTTGTCCTTTATCAGTATAAACCACAACATCTCCAGTTGCTTTTCCATCGATTCGTTCAACTCGAATGGATTCATTCCCTAGCGTTAATGTAATGGAACCGCCGTATTTCCCCCCTTGTTTCGGTTCATATCTTTTTTCCTTTTGTTGTTTCGTTGGAAAGCCGAACAAAATGCTATGAATAAATGACATAATCGTCGATTTTCCTGCTTCATTTTCTCCGTAAAGAACTTGAATAGGTGTATTATTAAATTGAATGTTTTGATTTTCAAATTTTCCGTACCCATAAATCATCAGTTCATTTATTTTCATCTTATCACCCTTACATCTTAGAGAGTCTCCCGTTCGTTCGACGCTTTTCAGTCGCCTTCGCTTTTCTTTTTGTCTAGCTCCGGCTCCTAGCGTCTAGCGAACGATTCTCTCCCTCCCCTACGATAAGTCGATATCTGCTCGTTTTATTCGCAGTATCTCCTTTATCTCAGTGCGGGAGAGTCTCCCGTTCGTTCGACGCTTTTCAGTCGCCTTCGCTTTTCTATTTAATTACGATTTTTCAGCCATTCATAAAAAATGAACTCTTTTGCCTCACGAATGATTTCTTCTTTTTCTTCCTTTGTGAACGGTGCAATAAAACGTCGGAATGATGTATTTTTATAGAGTGGCTTTAGTGCTTCATCGATTTCATATTGGTCCAAAACGGCTTCAAAATCTTGTGTAAACAATGAAGATTCTTCGATAAAATCCTCTTTGTTCGGAATTGTTTCATTGTTGATAGATAAAATCCATACAAACTTGTTTTTATGCTCGATATCATTTAAATGTTCCTTTATCTCTTCTATTACTCCATCTTGATGAAGCTTCCTAAACAGAGAAGATCTACCGGTTAGTGTAAGCTTACAAAAGGTCCCTTCATATTTCATTCTAAGTTCTTCTTTTTTCTCTTGAACGGTTGAAAGAAGCTGAGAAATCGAATGAATATTGGTTAAATCGATCAATTGTTCTTGAAATATGATATTGGATAATGGGTAAAACTCATATGAAACATTTTTTTCATGAAATTCAACAAGATAAACACCTTTTTCTCCCGTTTCTTTCATATGCCTTCCTTGTAAATTTCCAGGATAAAGAATAGTTGGGGATTCTTCATGTAAAACCTGACGTTTATGTATATGACCGAGAGCCCAATAATCAAAGTTTTTTTCTAAAAGGTCGGAGAGTTTAAATGGACAATAGGGTTCATGGTCCCTTTCACCTGCCAAACTTCCGTGTAAAAGCCCAATATGATATGGAGCATTTGTTTTTCGTTCATATTTTTTACTCATATTTTCAAAAACAGAACGCTCAGGATAACTAAATCCATATATGCTAGCGATTACCTTTCCATGACGTTTAACATTTACACACTCTACTTCTTGATCGGAAAAGGTAAATACATTTTCAGGTAAATCGATTTGAAGAGAATCTCCGCTTGTATGATCATGATTTCCATAAATCACATAAGCATTTATACCGTTTTTCTGTAACCGCTCCATTTGCTTTTGAAAAAAAAGCTGTGCTCGTAAAGACCGCTCCTCTCCATCATACACGTCTCCAGAGATTACGATAAAATCGACCTTTTCGTTAATCGCTAAATCAATCATTTTCTCAAATGCTCGAAACGTACTTTCCTTTACTTGTTGAAAGATATCTTCTGGTAATTGACTTAAACCAATAAAAGGACTATCTAAATGGACATCAGCCGCATGGATAAATTTTAAATGTGACATGTATACCATCCTTTAACCGTACTACTATTTACCTTTTCTTTATTCTATCATTCCAAATAAGCGAATGCACGTTCGAAGAAACAAATGTTTATCTAAAGTATTCATTATTGATTTGAACTCATTTTAGTTTTGAAGGAAGAGCTAAGCATATTATTAAAACGAAATTCACGAGACTCCTGCGGGAATAGCGATGCAGGCGAGACCCCACAGCGAGGTACCCTCGCGAGGAGGCTCGCGGATCGCCCGCGGAAAGCGAGTGAATTTCGCTAGTTTGAGCTTTTAAAAGAAAAAGGACTCAATATGAGCCCTTAACATAAATCATTATTGATTTTTTCTTCTTTTAAAAAGGTTTTCATCAATCATAATAAAGAGTTCAGGTACATAATAAAAGAGCGCTAATATTACTCTAATGATGAATTTAAAGGAAGTTAAAATGATGTCCAACCGAACGCATCCTTTTTAAAGGAACGTTTTTTAATCCTCCTTCATCATTTGCATTGCACGTTTCACATCTTTAAAGGATGAGGATTGTCCGTACAGAAGTACGCCACCCTTGTATACTTTAGCTCCAAACCATGCAAATAAAACGATTGTTAAAAGTAATAAACCGATACAAAGAATGATCTCCCATGCCGGAACATTTAGCATTCCAACTCGTAGAAACATAATCATTGGTGCAAAAAATGGAATAAATGAAGTTACTTGAATAAACGGTGCTTCAGGATTGGATAAGCCAAACATTGCAATCATAAAGGCTGCCACAATGACAAAGGTTAATGGTCCGATAAATTGTTGGACATCTTCAATTTTCGATACTAATGACCCTAAAAACGCAGCAACGGTTGCGTAAAGGAAGTACCCAAGGATAAAAAATATTCCTGCATAAACAAACGTTTGAATCGGAACTTCACTAAATTGGAAAAATCCGTCTAAAGTGTTATTTGAATCACTATTCATATTTAACGATGTAAAACCTACTACCGCAATAAGGAAAAATTGGGTAAAGCTTAACAAAGCAATCCCAAAGATTTTCGCAAACATTTGCTGAATCGGAGCCATACTTGAAACTAATATTTCCATAACTCTTGATGATTTTTCGGTTGCTACTTCCATTGCAATCATATTCGCATACAAAATGACAGCAAAATAAATAACAAATAATAAAATGTAGACAAGACCTCTTGCTTGATTTAATTCTTCCTCCGATTTAGCTGTTTCTAATAGAGCCACTTTTTCTAGCTCTACAGGAGAAAACAATATTTGAATTTGATCAGCACTTACTCCAAGCTGATTCGTCCCAATTACTATTTTCATTTGTTGAAGAGCTTGCTCAATCGAACGATGTAAGTCGGAGTCTGTTATCGAGCTTGAATAGTAGGTTCCAAGCGGTAAACCATCCTGATCGTATGATAAAATCAAATATCCGTTTAATGATTCATTTAACACTTTTTCCTTTAATTCTTCTTCACTTTCCTTCGTTAATTCAAGTTTTATATCTTCATTTGTTGACATATTAGTTTCAAACATCGGATATAGTTCATTTGTTTCATCAATTACTGCTATATGTTTTACATTATCCTTATCAAAAAAAGCAATAATATTTTGGATATTTGTAATTCCAACAACAAATAAAAGAGTAAGAAGGGTTGTAATAATGAACGAGCGACTTTTCAGTTTTGTTAAGTATGTATGTGACAGCATAATCCAAAATTTATTCATAGGAGGCACCTACCTTTTCAATAAAAATATCGTTTAAAGAAGGCTCTTCTAAAGCAAATTTTCGAACAAAACCTTTTTCTTGAAGTGCCTCGAAAATTTTATGAGAAATCTCTTCTCGTTCAATTTGCAGTTCAACACCTTCAGTTGTCTTTTTAAACTTTGTGACACCTGAAATTTCCTTTAAAAATTGCAGGTCATAATCGGCATGTACCGTCACATTTTTCTTCCCAAAAGATCGTTTAATTTCTTTTAAAGAGCCGTGAACAACCGGTTTCCCTCTATGCATAATACATAAATATTCACACAATTCTTCGACATGCTCCATCCGGTGACTTGAAAAAACAATGGAAGTTCCTCGTTCTTTTAAATCAATAACCGCTTCTTTAAGCATTTCAACATTCACCGGATCTAATCCACTAAATGGCTCATCTAAAATCAAGAGCTTCGGCTTATGAATAACAGCTGTTATAAATTGAATTTTTTGCTGATTACCTTTGGAAAGCTCTTCTACCTTTTTGTTTGCATACTCTGGAATTTTGAAGCGTTCAAGCCAATATTCCATTTCAGATATAATCGTTTTTTTATCCATCCCCTTTAAACGACCAAGATAAATAAGCTGATCCTTTACCTTTAATTTTGGATAAAGTCCTCTTTCTTCTGGCAAATAACCAATTTGATGGCTATTTTCATAAGTAATGTTTTGCCCATTCCAAGATATTTTTCCTTCAGTAGGAGACAATAAACCTAAAATCATTCGAAATGTTGTTGTTTTTCCAGCACCATTCGCTCCTAAAAATCCAAAAATCTCTTTTTCTGGAATTGTAATCGACAATCGGTCAACTGCTGTGAAATCCCCAAATTTTTTAGTTACATGTTCTATATTTAACGTCATATTTCCCCTCCTCAGTAAGAATTACGTATATAACCCTTCATTTGTTTCAGAAAAGAAGGATTTTTCGATATATAATGAGAATAGATATACAGGATGAAAGGAGGAATTTTCATGGCAACATATACATTAACGGTCTTTAATAAAAAAGGGGAAAAATTACTTGATGAAACGTTTGAAGCAGCCAATGAAAATGAAGCCAAAAAAATTGGTACCGAAAAGCTACGTGAACATAACTATTTAGAAACCACCCATCGCTGTACATCATCAACTGGAAAGCTTATTTTGTTTCATCGATAATTATAATGGGAGAATCAATCTCACTAACCGAGAATGATTCTCCCTTTTTATATATTATTTACCTTGAAATACAGGAGCTCGTTTTTCAAGAAATGCCCGAATTCCTTCTTGATGATCTTTTGATTTTCGCATTATCTCTTGATACTTTTCTTCAAGCTCTAAACAATATTTTAGCTTCTGTTCATTCATTGTAGTGAAAATCTTTTTACTTGCAATCATGGCTTTCAATGGCATTTTAAGTAGCCTATCCTTTTCTTTTTCTAACTTTTCTTCAATACTTTCTGTAAATACATCATCAATTAATCCAATGCTAATAGCTTCTTCAGCTGAATATGTACGTCCTTCCCAAATGAGCTGTTTTGCTTTGAATTCGCCAAGCCTTTTCTCTAAATATACATGGCCTCCACCATCTGGAATTAACCCAATTTTAATAAAGTTCATCGCAATTTTCGACCCTTTTTGAGCTAACACATAATCTGATGCTAACGCAAGACTTAAGCCCAACCCAGCACTTGCTCCGTGAATAAGACTAACGGTAATAGCAGGCAATTTGTATAAAGTATGTGATACTTTTTCAATCATTTTCATAACGTTATGAAAAGCTTCTTCATCATTCAATTGAAGCATTGATTTAATGTCTCCACCAGAAGAAAAAGCTCTTCCTTCCCCGCTTAAAAACAATACGGGAACTTTTGCCGTTTCAATAATCGTTAAAGCTTTTCCAAACTCTCGTAACATTTCTTCATTAAGTGCATTTAGTGAATCCGGACGATTGAACGATAAGTGAGCATAATGCTCATTGAGTGAAAATTGAATTGTTTTAAAGGTTTCTCCCATATAAACTCCCCCAAATAAACCAAATTACTGATATGTTCTAAATTTTTCCTTCAAATTCCTTCTAAATAGTTTAAGAAAATAGAGAATTTTTTGTTTTTAACAAAGTTGTACTATAATATTGCTAGAAAATGTTGTGAATCGAGGAGAGCATGTATGAAGCGGAATATAGTTGGTGGGAGAGTCCTTAAAACAGGAATAGCAGTTTTTTTAACGGTTATCATTTGTCAAATTTTCGCACTACCAACCATTTTTGCTGTCATTACAGCAATCGTAACAATTGAACCGACAGCACATGATTCAATAAAAAAAGGACTTATCCGATTTCCTGCTTCAACAATTGGTTCAGCTTATGCGATGACTTTTACTTATTTACTAGATCATTCTGCTTTTGCTTATGCTTTATCCGCTATGTTTACCATCGTTACTTGTCAAAAATTGCGTCTTGAAGCTGGAACATTAGTCGCAACCATTACAGCTGTTGCGATGATTCCTATAACAGAAACCCATTATTTAAGTGCCTTTTTCATACGATTAGCTACAACAAGTGTTGGTATTATTATATCCACGATTGTTAATTTCTTTATTTTGCCACCAAACTACTCACCATTTATAACAAAACAAATCAATACTCTTTTTCATAAAACAGCAGACCTTTTAGAATGGAGATTAAAAGAATTAATTGGAGATGTAAAAATAAAAAAAGAAACAACAAAAATTTTTGAGAACGTAACTAAGGATTTAAATAAAGCGATAACCTTTATTCAATATCAGCAGCAAGACTGGAAATATCATCGCCATACGAAGAAAGAAATGCGTGAGTTTCATCAAAATCAAAAAAAGCTCGCCATTTTACAGCAAATTAACTTTCATATTGGAAACTTATTGTATGTATCAATTGATTCATCCTCCTGGAAAGAGGAGGAAAAACTAAAATTAACAAATGTTATTCAATCTATTTCGTCTATTTTAAGAGATTATTGTCATCATATACCAGAAGAGCATTTTCAGCTAATTGAAAAATTGGATCATCAATTTTGGAATATTAAAAAAGATTTATCTACAGAAAAGGTACAAAAATATCATCACCATTTTAATCCAAAGTCGGTCATCTTTTTTGAAATATTATCAATTCATGACATGATTGAAGAACTGGAGCCCATCTGTAAACCAAAAGACTTTTATGTAAAAAAAGCTAAATACGAAAACCCATAATTATAGTTTTTTAATTTAATCATGTAATAAGTTTTAACAACCAAAACAATTTTGCTTCTTTTATTGCTGATGCTTGAGCTTCATTTATTGAAATGGTATCAAACTGAATCGTATCTCCTGGTTTTAATTGAGCTACTTTCGATAGGTCAACAGAAATAATCGTCCCAATTCTTGTATAACCACCTGTCGTTTGTCGATCGGCCATTAAAATAATGGGCTCTCCGCTTTTTGGTACTTGAATCCCTCCAAATGGTACGGCATCTGAGATGATATCAGCGCTTTTTTCATGTTCAATTGATGGTCCACTTAATCGATATCCCATACGATTGGATTGAGGTGTGACGGTATATGTCGATGATAGAAAAGTTTTTAACCCTCTCTCTGTAAACATGTTTTGATGTGGACCTAAAATGACTCTAACTTTTACGTGGTTTTTAAATTGTGGAAGCAAGTTAGGGTGCGGGCTTCTTCCAATATTCTTTTTCAAAACAATTCCCGTACCTTTAAGTACATCTCCTCTCTGAAGCTCTCTTCCGTTTAATCCACCCATTTTTGCTTTTAAATCCGTTGATTTGCTTCCTAATTCGGTTGGAACTTCAAATCCTCCTGATACACTGATGTACGCTCTAGCACCATTTTTAGGTACTTGAAAGGATAATGTATCCCCTTTTTTAATCAAAAAACTTTTCCAAATCGGAGCAGATGATCCATTCACCTGTGGTGAAAGGTCTCCTCCACAAATGGCGATAACCGAATCATGAAGGCATTTTAAAGTAGGACCAATCATGGTAACTTCTAGTACTCCTTCATTCAAATCATTTCCAACAAGTACATTGGCCATTTTCATTGAATACAGATCCATTGCTCCAGAAACTGAAATTCCATATTTTTGATACCCATACCTTCCTAAATCTTGAATGGTTGTTAGTAGTCCAGGTTTTAGAACTTCAAAAATTGGCTTTGTCATGTTCTTGTCATCCTTACGCTTTGAATGCTAATCCCTTCATTTTCAAGTGTTTGCCGTAAAATTTGCACGAAATGTAGAGCATTTGGTCCATCTCCATGAACACAAATCGTGTCCGCTTTTACTTTTATTTCTTTGCCATTAGTAGCGATTACTTTTTGTTCCTTAACCATTTGAATCACTTGCTGTATTGCTTGTTCTAAATCATGAATAAGAGCATTTGGTTCTGTTCTTGGTGTTAATGTACCATCTGGTTGATACGTGCGATCCGCAAAAACTTCATGCGCTACTTTTAAACCAGCTTTTTCTCCTTCTTCGCAAAGAATTCCTCCAGAAAGTCCATATAGGATTAATTCCGAATCTATATCCTTTACTGCTTTTACAACCGCTTTTGATATATCTCGATTTTTTTCTGCCATATTATAAAGTGCACCATGTGGTTTAATATGATGAACTCTTACGCCATTGACTTTTGCAAAAGCGAAAAGAGCACCAATTTGGTATATAATAATATGATAAATTTCTTCTGGTGATAGATTCATTTCACGTCTACCAAACCCGGCTAAATCCGGAAGTCCTGGGTGTGCTCCAATTTGCACATTTAATTTTTTGGCAAGCTGAACGGTTTTCATCATGTGGTTATGATCTCCTGCATGATAACCACAGGCAATATTGGCAGATGTAATATATTTTAAAATTTCTTCATCCTGACCTACACGAAATGATCCAAAGCTTTCACCTAAATCACAGTTTAAATCGACACTTAACAACGCCCATCACTCCTCTTTTGGATATTTTGTTATTTCATAGGTTCCATTTTCGTTTTGTTTTTTAATATCATAAAACTGTTGGAGGGAAATGGGTTTAAAGCGTAAATAATTTCCTGGAGATAGTAAAATAGGTTGTTCATTATTAGGGTTATATAATGGAATCGGTGTTCTTCCAATAATTCTCCAACCACCAGGAGAATCTAATGGATAAATTCCTGTTTGTTCTCCCGCTATTCCAGCAGAGCCTGCCGCCACTTTTTTTCTTGGACGATCTAACCTCGGTGTGGAGATTTTTATTGACATACCACCTAGATAAGGAAACCCTGGAGCAAATCCGATCATATAAATAAAATAGTCTCGACTTGAATGAATATTAATGACCTCATCTTCTGTAAGAGAATGATATGAGGCAACATATGATAAATCCGGACCAAAATCTCCACCATAACAAATAGGGAGTTCGTATATAAAAGATTGTGGCACTTCACTAGCTTCTTTTACTTTTATTTGGTTTAGCATTTCAACCAATTCTTCATATTGAATAATTGCCGGATCATAAAGGATGGTTAAGGTTGTATAAGCTGGAATCCATTCGATTAGACCTTGAATGGATTCACTTTCTAGTAAAGTTGTATAAGATTTGATTTTCTGTATCGTTTGTTTCGATATTTTATTAGAAAAAACGAGCTGAATCGCGCGGTCGCCAAGCGGATGAAATGTTATCGTCATTGTCTACACCTTCTATTGTTTCAAATATTAAGACTATTCAATCATTCTATATATTAAAATGACGCACATTAAACAATCTGTCAAATTCGAATTGCACAGTTTTTGAAAAAGTCGCTAATTTCCTTTGAAATTGCACAATTATAACTAAAACTCGTACAGTTCCATTCATTCTCTACATATTTTTAAAATAAAAAAGGTTCTAACCTAGCTAGAAGCTTAGATTAGAACCTCATAAATTTATGAAAACAGTTCATCTAATATTTTCATTTTTTCTTTCGTATAATGTTCATATCCTTCATTGTAGGATTTCGGATCTTTCGGGTTGGCAAAGTGAGTGATTTTCCCTGTTTTCGGGTGAATGAATTTACTAGAAGCACCGCAGCCTAAACCGATAATTGTTTGCTGTTCTTCCATAATCATAATGTTATATATACTGTCTTGACCTTTTCTAGCATAACCGACGTTTTCTAGATTTCCTAAAATGTTTTTCTGACGATATAAGTAGTATGGCTCATATCCATGATTTTTCGTCCACTCAACCGCATTTTCCATCATTGTTTCAATTTCTTCACGACTTGCGACTTTATATTTTTGTTTATTTTTCGTCATTTCTGAAGCACGTTTAAAGGATAAAGTATGAACCGTTAAAGATTCTGGCATTAGTTTTTCGGTTTCATTAAGTGTGTAATTAAATTCTTCTACCCCTTCACCTGGTAGGCCAATAATTAAATCCATATTGATATTGTTCATTCCCATTTCACGTGCTAAATGAAACTTTTCAATTGTCTCTTCAACGGTATGATGACGGCCAATGGCTTTTAACGTTTCTTCAATGTACGATTGTGGATTAATACTAATTCGGTCTATATTCCACTTCTTTAAAATTTCAAGCTTTTCAGGTGTTATCGTATCAGGTCTTCCTGCTTCAACTGTAATTTCTCTAATGTTTCGGACATTTGGGAATGATTCCACCATTTCTTCATATAATAAATCCATTTCTTCCGCTGTAATACTTGTTGGTGTTCCACCACCGTAATAAATGGTTGTAATATTAATATTGTTTTCTTTTAACCACTGGCCAATTTGTTTCATTTCATAATGTAATCCACCTAAGAAAGAATCGACTTTTCCTTGCTTTCCGTTAATCGCATAAGCAGGGAACGTACAATAAGCACACTTCGTTGGACAAAATGGAATACCGATATAAATGCTCACTTCATTTCGTAAGTCATATAAATCCGGAACAACACTTAGTTGACGGTCAACAATTCGCTCCATAAGCTTAATTTTTTCATCTGTGATTAAATATTCCTCTTTTAACAGACGGTGGATACCTTCTCTTGTCATGCCTTCTTTCACTTTTTTATGAAAAAGCTTGGTTGGACGTACACCTGTTAAAATACCCCACTGCTGAATGATGCCTGTATAGTCTTGCATTAATGTTAAATAAACATATGATAGTGTATTTTTGACTTGTTTAAAACGCTCTTTTTCATCTTTAAATTGGCCAATTGATTTTTCGTGGGTTGCTTTATATGTTTTTCCATCAGCCTTTAATTGTCCATCCACTTTCACATAATCTTGATTGTCTGTGACGGAAAAATGCACTTCTATATCTGAATCTATAGCTTCAAAGCATACTTCTGGCTCATCATAAAATAAATTTGCAATTAATTGAATAGGACGATGAAATCGATCATCATGTATACCATTTATTTGAATTCGCATGAAAATCACCTTTAAAGAAATATTCAAAACTTCTTATAGTGTACTGAAGAGAAGGCATTCGGTCAACAACACAAGAAGGTCAACAATATATTTTTTAATTGTTTTTTAAGGAATAAATGGAATTTGATGTTACATTTTAGTAATGTCATTTATTTAATAAATAGTATCTCATATGTAAAAGTGAGTAAGACAATGTTTCCAATAATCGAAGAAATTTATAAAAAACTCTTAGATTTTTTTGACCTAAGCGTTTTATAAATCTAATTCTAATCTTCAATTGTTATGATAATTATGTTCCCATCACTTTGGCTAGATAAAGGAGAAAACCATAATAACCTAAGCACGGAACACACAAGCAGATTATCATTAAGGCTATAATATTATCAAATAAACGATTCGTTTTGAAATTCTTTAATATTAAAATTCCAAAAACTATACCAAGTAAAAATAATATTGGCCATATATATGAAATAACATTAAATGCTAAAACATCAGATGTAGAATTAATGAAGAAAGCGATACAAATTGCTCCGAAAACAAAAGAAAACATTACACTTAAAAATGAATTCATTTTTTTAGAATTCCCCCTCACCCTATTACTATATTTTGGTAATCGAACAAATATAGTATATTTTTAATGATGTTTTTAAGCAATGATTATGTTGGAACTTCTTAAAAATAAAAAGGGACGAATTTCAAATTCATCCCTTAAGGTAACCTTTATTGCTCATTTTTAATTCGTTCTAAAAATTTAATGCGAAGCTGTTTCCGGAAATGCTCTTTGACCATGTAGGCAACACCATCTTCTTCATTACTTCTTGTGATCCAGTCTGCACTTCTTTTAACTTCAAAATCAGAATTTCCCATAGCTACACCTAAACCAGCTTCTACAATCATATCTATATCATCCATTTGACTTCCGATTACAACCATTTCTTCAGGTTTAATATTTAGGTAGTTCCCTAAGACTTGTAAACTCGTTGCTTTTGAAATGCCCTTTGGAACAATTTCTAACTTCCCTTGGTTGACCAAAATGACATCAACTTCAGGAAATGCATCTCGAATAGTTTCTTCCACCCTTTTTCGTTCTTTTAAATCATCGAAAAATACATCCATTTTCGGTGCGGCAACTGGTTCATCCCTTAACGTTTCCCCTAGATACTCAACAAATTGAATCGGGTAAAAAAGTGGATCCGCTGTATTTAATGACGCTTTACTAATTAAATTTGATGAGATTTTTTTACGATTGCCAATGGAAAAACGTTCATGAATAATTCGTATATTACAAGAAAAGTTTTCTAATACTTGAACAATGTTAAACGTTCTCTCTTCCGGAATTCGTTTGACAAATATCGGATCATCTAAAGTGCTCGAAATAAACGAACCGCTATGAGTAATTAACAAGCTTTGAATCTTTAAGGCCTTCGCAAGCTTCTTGGCTGATTGAAAATGTCTATTCGTAACAAGTGTTACATAAACATCTTTGTTTTGAACAAATTCAATCGCTTCTTTCGTGGAGCTTTGAAGGCGACCATTTGAACGAATTAATGTCCCATCAATATTTAACGCAAGCAATTTATAGATCAAAATTGGTCCCCCCTCATGGTGTCAAATCCTAATATGAGAATATGTCCTTTCGAATTGAAATAGAACTGTTTACCATGAGAAGGTCCATTTTCATTAGCAATTCATTTGTTGCTTCGTTCCTTTCCGTGTTATCCATTTGGATGTATTGATTTTTAAAACACCTGTTCCAAGTAATACACCGAAAAGAATGAAAAAGAAGCCGATGATCTGCAATGGAGAAATTTTTTCTCCTAAAAAGATAAATGCCCCAACTAATGAAAAAAACGGTGTTAAATTAATAAAAATGGCTGTTTCTCCTGGACCTAAATGCTGAATTGTTTTGTTGTAAAAGCTATGCCCAAGTGCTGTTGCTAAAACAGCTGATAAAATAAAAACAACCCATACACCAAGAGTTCCCAACTGTAATTTTGAGAAACCAGTCGGTTCAAGTACAAAGCTTGAAACAAATAAAAAGGATGAACCAATTAAAAACATCGTTCCTGTCATAAGTCGAGAGCTAATCGTTTTTGTTCCAATTTTAATTACAATAAAGCTAAGAGCTTGTGAAATAACAGATAAAAAGATATAAATGTCTCCTTTGGAAATGGAGGAAAGCTTTCCACTACCATTCAAAACAATAAATAGGACACCTAAAAAGCCAAGTGTAATTCCAAACAGTTTATTAATTGTTAAACGGTCTTTTAAAAATAAAGAGGCAAATAGTGTTGTCATTAAAGGAACTAACCCTAGAATCAATCCTGCATTTGACGCAGATGTATGAGCTAATCCAACCGCTAAAAATAAGTGATGACCAAACACACCCGTAATAGAGGCAAAAAATATGTAAACCCATTCTTGCTTATTCATTTTTCGTAATTCTTTATTAAAAATCACTAATAGCATGACGACAGAACCAGCTGTTAAAATACGAAATGCAGTAATTGTGATTGGATCGAAAAATTCAACTAAAACTTTAATCGCAATCACGTTAAATCCCCAAATCATCATAATGATGAACATAGCTAAATAAAGAAAAGTCTTTGACATTTGACATCACGTTCCTTTTAATATCAGTTGATTCCAATATTATCAAAAAAGAGGAAATTCGTCTTGAAAAATGCATAAAAAAGTAGAGGCTAATGGTAATTGCCTCCATAAAATAATAAGTAAACAAACCCAATAATAATGTTGAATACAGGATGTTCGATCAATTTCGATGATATCAATCCCTTTATGAATTTTATTCATCACCTTTAGAAAGTTCTCCATCACTTTTAGTGATTTATCCTTCACTTTGATTACATTTCAATCACTTTCTAAATTGTTTCCATCACTTTTAGCAAGTTCTCCATCACTTTTAAAGGTTTGTTCTTTACTTAATAAATCTTTCAATGGTGGATTTCATTACAATAACACCTAAATTTATCCAACCAAAAAAATAGGCGCACCTCACGCCTATTTTTGAAACGAACCGTATAATTCTTCTAACGGCTTCATGATGATTTTATTTAAATCTGCGATGACCATGCTCATACGCTGTTCTGCTTCCATTAATTTTGCGATTTTTTCATGCTGCTGAACTAATTGTACACTTTTTTGTGCTTGTTCAACTTCCTCTTGGGTAATCTCTTCACCATTCATTTGCTTTTGTTGAAGCTGTAATTGAATATTGCGGAAATTATCAAACATTCTACGCGCTGATTCATCCGCTTCCACTTCATCGTATAATTTCTTTAAGTACTGAAAGTCCTCACTATTTCTTAATGCTTTTTCCAAATCATACGCTACATCATATAAATTATTAGGCAAAACAACAAACCTCCCTCATTTTTTAAGCCGGAGTACCATTCAACTATAACAAACATAAATACAACAATCAATGAATGGAGATGAATATTCATTATCAATATACGTTTTCTTTTTTAAAAAATTACTGAGTATAAACTTTTGCTGTTATATAGCAAGTACTTTTTATATCCCCCTAAAAAGAGTAATTTTTAATCAAATATTATGTTCAAAAAGATTTTTACCTTGTTAAATCAAAATTCAAGAAGGTTACTATTATAAATAATTTTCCCTACTAAAAAGGAGGAAAATTAAAAAAATAGCCTAATCTTTATATACATTGCGAGGTGAATTATATGGAATATCGAATTCAAGATTTTGTTTACTTAAGACCTGTGTATATTGCAATAATCATATTTCTTCTTGCTCAATTAGTAATTGTAGTATTCCAAAACAAAAAGAAATTAATTAATCACTTTTCATTTTTTAGTATAATTTTCATTTGTGTATCTATTTCTACCATCTCTTCTATTTCGATTGGATATATTTCTGATGAACTTGGATTAGGAGGAGACCCAACCTCTTCTTATATGTGGTTATTAATTATTGGATTATCTATTGCAAATACCTTTGTTTTCTTAAAAAAACAAAAACAACATTTGTAATGTTGTTAGATAAACAATTTAAGAATGGCTTCTATTAACATAACTATTTACTAAACATTATATTTCTTCGTAACTCAATAAAAGTCAGTTTGTAGACAAAAAGACTAAATTTAACGTTTTATTAGACTGAATAAAAACTGATGTCTCAAGTCACGAGCCCTATGAGAAGCAGAAGTACCGTAATTAAGTAATGAAGCGCAGAATCGGGGAAGTAACAACGAATAGCAAATGTTTTTGAGCAGTCTAAAAGCCCTAACATGTAGGGCTTTACTTACTTTTTAGATTTACTTTTGTACCTTTTTGTGGTGGCTTATGAATGGCTTTTTCCTTCAATGCCTCAATTGCCTCTAATAAGCCTTCATTAATACTTGGGTGAGGGTAAAGTGGAAACATGATATCTTCATCACGTGCGACATTTTCAAGACCAATTACTCCACTAGAAATGAGTTCAACTGCTCCTGCACCGATTATATGCACCCCTAGGATGAGATCATTTTTTGCATCGGAAATGACCTTTATAAATCCATCTTTTTGACCAAGAATGGATGCATAACCATTCGATGCGAGTGGGAATTGGCCAATGTTTATGCTTTCATATTCCTTCCTTGCTTCCTCTTCCGTAAGTCCTACTGAAGCAATTGGTGGAACAGAGTGAACAATCGTTGGGATAAATGTTAAATCAATCTCAGAATCTATACCTGCAATTGTTTCTGCTACTACTTTTCCTTGCTTAATCGCTTTGACAGCTAATGCATCCCCTTCTGTTACATCGCCAATCGCATATATGTTTTGAATCGACGTTTGACCAACTTGATTAATTTCAATAAAACCTTTATTCGTCAGATTAATCGGCAATCGCTCAATACCTAATTCATCAATATTTGCCTTCGTTTTACAAGAAACAAAAAAGTGTGATCCTTCCAGTGTCTCCCGATTTCCTTCATTTGTCTCAAGCTCAACGGTTACATTTTCTAATGTAGATGTTGCTTGAATTATTTTTCTATTTTTATAGATTTTGATTTTCGATTTTTTCATCACTCTTTGAAGCTCTCGATTAATGGATGAATCAAAGCTAAACTCTTCTTTTTCATCATCTAAAATAAAAGATACTTGTGAGCCAAATGTATTGAAGCTCATGGCGATTTCTAACGCAATATAGTCACTTCCATAAACGATTAAATGCTTCGGTATAGTTTCAATACTAAAAATAGATTGGGCATTCAATATTCGTTCATGGTCAATTTGTATGTGCTTAGGTGGAATAAGTTTCCCACCTGTTGCAATGACAGCATGCTGAAAGCGATAAACTTCAAATGAGTCATTCGCTTCGACTCCGATACGATCATTGGATAAAAAAGAGGCCTTTCCTTTTAAAATTTCAATTTTATGTGCTTTACAAAGAGATTCAACACCTTTTCGAAGTTGATTAATCACCTTTGCTTTATAATTTTGAAGCTTTCCTAGTTGAAAGGATGAATCGGAAAAAGAAATCCCAAGCTCATCTAAGTGTTTTAATTCAGCATTTTTTATGCTAGCATGTGTAAATACTTTAGATGGAATACATCCTTTGTTTAAGCACCTTCCACCTAATTGATCTTTTTCAATTAACGTTACTGATAGACCGAGTTGAGCAGCACGTATAGCCGCATTATAACCACCTGGACCACCACCGATTATGACAACATCTCTTTCATGTGCAAGTTCACCTACAACCATTTAAACCATCTCCACAAGCATGAATTTTGGATTTTCAATAAGCTTCATAAAATAATTCGTAAACTGAACGGCAGTTGCCCCATCTGCTACACGATGATCAAATGACATGGAAATATTCATCATCGAACGAATGGCAATTTCGTCATTTTCAGTAACAACTGGTCTTTTCTTTGTTTTATGAAAGGCGACTAATGCCACTTCAGGATAGTTAATAATTGGAGTTGCCCCAATACTTCCTCCAAGTGGTCCAACATTACTAATTGTAAATGTTCCGCCAGTAAGCTCTTTAGATGTTAATTGATTTTCTAACGCTTTTTTCGTTAGTAATTTCGCCTCATCATGAATTTGTCGTAACGATTTGGATTCAACATTTTTAATAACAGGAACAATTAACCCGTCCTCTGTATCCACAGCAATTCCAAAATGATGTTCCTTTTCTAAACGAATGACTTCATTTTCTTCATCGAGCTTCGCATTGAAAATTGGATATTGTTTTAATGAAAGTGAAAGAGCTTTTATAAAGAAGGCGGTTGCCGAAATATTTAGGTTATTTTCTTTTAATTCCTCTCGAAGTTTAATAAGCTCTGACACATCTATCTCTTCAAAATGAGTACAATGAGCAATCGTGTATAATGATTGGGACATTTTTTTGGCGATTTGCTTGCGACGACCACGGAAAGGAATAACGTTCTCATCTGTTTCCTTTACCATCTCATTTGACTTCTGTTCTGGAGATGTCGTATTTTTCAATTGCTTTTCAACTGAATGACTTGAAGTTGCCTCTTTCTGTTCACCGCTTCCCTTCTTCACCTCGATAAAGCGATATACATCTTCATCCATGATACGCCCACTTGGCCCAGTTCCAGTGACAAGTGCTAAGTCAACTCCATTTTCTCGTGCAATTTTTCGAGTATATGGACTCGCAAGAACGCGTTTTGATTTAGAGGTTTGATGGAGTGTCTTGGCTTGTTCTTGACTGTAGTCCACAGCTGCTGATACCGCTACTTGTTCTTCAGACGTTTTAGACTTGTTAGGTGTCGTTTTTTCATTTCCTTCAAGCAAAATTAATGATGTTCCAACAGAAACCGTTTGCCCTTCTGGGATTAAAATAGCTGAGATCACCCCTGATGAAGGGGAAGGGATCTCTGCCGTCATTTTATCTGTTTGAATTTCGACAAGGGGCTGATCTGCCTTCACATGATCTCCTTTTTTGACAAAATACTGGATGATAATGGCCTCCGTCATCCCTTCTCCAATATCGTGCAGTTTAACTTCTACCATCACCAATCCTCCTTCCCATTAAAACTTAACAACTTTCTCAATTGCTGCTAAGACACGTTCTGGAGATGGTAAATATTCATCTTCATAGCTGAAAAACGGTACTGGTGAATCAAAGCCTGTTACACGTTCAACAGGTGCTTTTTGATACAGGAAAGACGTATCATTAATAACCGCTAAAATGTCATTTGCAACTCCACCTGTCATATGTGCTTCCTGAACAATGACCGTTCGACCTGTTTTTTGAACAGATTCTGCAATTAAATCTTTATCGAGTGGGTAAAGGGTGCGTAAGTCGATTAAATCGGCTTGAATCCCTTTCTTTTTCGCCTCTTCTACCGCTTTCATTGCAACTGGAACCATAGCTCCCCATGCAATGACGGTAACGTCGTCTCCTTCATACAATCTTTTACCTTTTCCAATCTCAACTGTATATTTCCCTTCTGGAACGTCTTCACGAACAGAGCGATAGCATCTCATCGGTTCAAGAAACAATACGGGATCAGGATCTTCAATCGCTGCAATTAACAACCCTTTTGCATCATATGGAGATGAAGGACATACGACTTTTATACCTGGCATATGTGTAAATAATGCCTCTGTGCTATCACAATGAATTTCCGGTGCACGAACACCAGCCCCATATGGTGCTCTGATAACCATCGGTACCGTAAAATGACCTAATGTTCGAGAACGCATACGAGTAGCATGTGTCATAATTTGTTCAAAAGCTGGATAAATAAACCCTAAAAATTGGATTTCTATTACTGGGCGAAATCCGTTTATCGCCATTCCAATCGCAGCACCAGTAAAACCTGCTTCACTTAATGGGGTATCAATGACCCGGTCTTCACCGAACTCATCAACTAATCCATCCGTTGCTCGAAATACTCCTCCGTTCTTTCCAATATCTTCGCCAAGTAAAATAACACTTTCGTTTTCTTGAAGCATCGTTTTCAGTCCATCATTGACTGCTTGAACGAGAGTAAGTGTGTTTGTTTTTAATGCAGTTGTCATGCCATTTCACCTCTTTTCCATGCAAAATAAGCTTTACTTTGATGTTCAATTGTCCATGTAGGTTCGGCAAAGACATGATTAAATACATTATCCATATCAGCATTTGGATAATTGTCGAGCTCTAAAACGGCTTGATCAATTTCTTTCGTTACCTCCTCTTTCACTTTATTGACCCAGCCTTCATCAAACCAGCCTTCGTTTTTCATAAATCGTTCAAGACGTAAAATGGGATCTATTTGTTCACGCTTCTTATTACTTTCCTCTTGATCTCTGTATTTTGTAGGATCATCTGCTGTTGTATGAGCACCGTACCTCCACGTCACAGCTTCAATTAACGTAGGTCCTTCTCCTTTTCTAGCCCTCTCTAGTGCTTTTTTCGTTTCAAAATAAACGGCAAAAATATCATTACCATCAACTCGTACACCATCAATATCATAAGCAAGTGCTTTTTGGGCAATGGTTTTAGACTTCATTTGACGACTAATCGGAACAGAGATCGCATATTGGTTATTTTGATTAAAGAAAATTACTGGTGCATGAAATACACTAGCAAAATTTAAACCTTCATGAAAATCTCCTTCAGATGTTGCACCGTCCCCGAAATAAACGATTGCTGCATTTTGAGTCCCTTTTTTCTTTTCTGCAAAAGCTGCTCCAGCAGCATGTGGAATTTGTGTAGCAATCGGAACACTTGGTGGCAATATTTTTTTTCCTTCTGGGGGTACACATCCTTCGTTACGACCGTTCCAAAATAGCAAAATATTAAGTAAAGAATGGCCAAATGTCATGCTTGCACCATGATCTCTATATGTTGGAAACATCCAGTCATTTTCATTAAGAGCAAGAGCACTTCCTACTTGAGATGCTTCTTGCCCTTCAAATGGAGCATATGTCCCAATTCTTCCTTGTCTTTGCAAACTCACGCATTTTCGATCAAATACCCTCGTTCGAATTAAATGACGGTAAAACGAGAGTACTAGCTCCTTTGTTATTTCATTGCGGTATTCATTCGATACTAGATTCCCTTCGTTATCCATCACTTGAATAAGTGGAAACTGATTTTCCATTGTCTCCCCTCTCTTTCTATTGGCTGTTTTCAAAAAGAAGGCCGTTTTGTTGCTTCAGGAGGATGCTTTTTTCGGGCAAGCTGCTTCGTGCGCTTTCGCTAAGTCGAGTGTTTTGCCTAGCTTACTATTCCCGCTAAAGTCTCCTCCTTTCGCTCAAATTCTATTTAAAAGCATCCATGTTTGCGTAAAGAGCCTTCATATTTTTACAGTCGAATATCCCATTTAGGTCGTTTTTTATGAGCAAAAAAGTTATTTCTTTTACTGCGCATTTCAATTCGTTCCTCACAGAAACGATTTGCTGCTTCCACTGTTGTAATACACTCTTTTTCTGCCTCTTGATATATATTGAAAAGCGTTTGATAGATTCCCTTTGTCTTTTTCAATACACGTTCTTTATTCGGTTCATATAATTCATCAGCTACTTGAATTAACCCCCCTGCATTTACGATGTAATCCGGAGCATATAAAATTCCTCGTTCATGAAGCATTTTTCCATGACGAACATCTAGTAATTGATTGTTTGCTGATCCCACAATCGCCTTTACACGGAATAAGTCGATTGTGTCATCATTGACGACGTTTCCAAATGCACATGGTACAAATACATCAGCATCTGTTTGATAGATTTCATTTCCTTTTACTACCTTTACAGATTGACCAAGCTCTTTTGCCCGAGATAATACTGATTGAACAGCTTCTTCGTTCACATCACATACATATAAATTTGCTCCTTCTTCAAGAAGACGAAGAGCAACCTTAGCCCCTACTTTTCCAAGCCCTTGAATAGCGTAGGTTTTTCCTTTTAGTTCATCATCACCAAATACAACTTTATTTGTTGCTTGAATACCGTAAATAACACCTAAAGCAGTCGGTACAGATGAATCTCCACTGCCGCCATATTCTTCACTAACACCGACGATACAATTGGTTTCCTTTAGTGAATGAACAAAGTCATCTGGTGTTGTCCCCATATCTGTCCCGGTATAGAATCTTCCATTTAAAGATTCAACATATTGTCCAAATGCACGAAAAAGTTCAGGCGTTTTATGTTTTAGAGGATCACCAATAATAACCGCTTTCCCCCCACCAAAATCGACATCGGCAGCTGCGCATTTATATGTCATTCCTTTTGATAAACGTAGGACATCAAATAAGGCACTTTCGACTGTTTTATATGGCTGCATGCGACATCCACCGAGTGCAGGACCAAGTGTTGTATTATGAATGGCAATAATTGCCTTTAACCCCGTTCTTTCATCATTACAAAAAATAACCTGTTCATGCTCACTCATTTGTTCAAATAAATCCATATTAACCCCTTTGTCAGAAAGCGTTTTCATTTCGATATGCACCCCATACCACCCTTTCTCAAACATATAGAATAAATGTTTAAGATGATCATAAGATTAAAGATTCATAGAAAAAGGGGATAAGCCTTTTAAGACTTATCCTTATTAACTTAAAACAGCTCGGTCACTTGCCATTTGCTCTCCTCGGATTCGTTGGAATTCAGCTAAAAGCTTTTCAACCGTTAATTGTTTCTTTTCTTCTTCATTTACTTCTAAAATAATTTGACCTTTATCCATCATGATTAAGCGATTTCCCAGTTCAATCGCTTGTTTCATATTGTGAGTAACCATTAACGTTGTTAAATTTAATCTTTCAACAATTTCTTTTGTAAGATTCGTAATTAACTCCGCTCTTGATGGGTCAAGTGCTGCTGTATGCTCATCAAGTAATAAAATTTCTGGCTCTGTAAAAGTCGCCATTAACAGTGATAATGCTTGGCGTTCCCCTCCAGAAAGTAAACCTACCTTTGCATTAAGTCTGTTTTCTAATCCTAAATGTAGTGTTTCAAGTGATTCACGGAAAAACTCTCTTCTTTTTTTCGTAACTCCTCGATGAAATGTACGCTTTTTATTTCGTGAATATGCTATCGCTAAATTTTCTTCAATCGTCATACTTGGAGATGTTCCGGCCATTGGATCCTGAAATACTCGTCCGATATATCGAGAACGATTATATTCAGGAAGCTCTGTTACATTGTTTCCATTAATATGAACGCTTCCTTCATCAGGGATTAACACTCCTGAAATAATGTTCATAAGTGTTGATTTACCAGCCCCATTACTTCCGATAATTGTGACAAAATCTCCCTTATTTAATGTCAAATCCACATTGTTAAGAGCAATTTTTTCATCAGGAGTTCCTTCATTAAACACTTTATATATCTGTTTTAACTGCAGCATGGCCTCCATCCTTTCTGTCAACAGCACTTAACCGTTCCTGTCTCTTTTTCTCTTTTTGCTTTTTCACCTTTTGGTTCCGAATAATTTGTGGCAGGATAAGTGCTAAAATGACAATTGATGCCGTAATAAGCTTCACATCACCAGTCTCAAGGAACTGAACACGTAATGCTAAGCTTACGACAATACGGTAAATAATCGCTCCACCAATAACCGCAAGTGTTGCTCTAGCAAGAGTTTTTGTACCAAAAATCGCTTCTCCAATAATAACGGATGCTAATCCGATAATAATCATTCCGATACCCATTCCAATATCAGCAAAGGATCCATATTGAGCAATTAACGCTCCACTAAATGCAACCATTGCATTTGATAAACCTAAACCGAGAATAATAAACCAGCTTGTATTGGCTGAAAAGCTGCGAATCATTCGTTTATTGTCACCAGTAGCACGAATGGCTAAACCAATTTCTGTTTGCAGTAACCAATCTGTAAACAGTTTAAAGAGAATGGTGATAATGAGCATAACAATGAGAATACCCCATGTTCTTGGCAATGTTCCCTCAAATCCCATTGCCAAGAGCATATTATTTAGCATAGAATCAATACCTAGTGAACTCCAAAAATCTCGAACTTTTGTCATAATCGTTTCTTCATTTAATAGTGGTACGTTTGATCTTCCCATAATCCTTAAATTGATCGAATATAAGGCGATCATCATTAAAATCCCCGATAGCAGGGGGTTGATTTTACCAACCGTATGAAGTAATCCCGTTATCGCCCCTGCTATAAAACCAACTATTAAAGCAGCAATCGTAGCAAAAAACGGATTGACACCAGCGACGATTAATGTTGCTGCCGTAGCAGCTCCTGTAACAAAGCTCCCATCAACTGTTAAATCAGGAAAATCTAAAATACGAAAAGATAGATAAACACCTAATGCCATAATCGCATAGATAATTCCTGATTCAATTGAACCGAATATGGCTGTGAACAAATGCGCTCATCCTTTCAGTTTTATTCAATAAATTCCGCCATTTCTTCCCATTCAGACTTCAATTCAACCCCTTGGTTACTAGCTGCTGTTTTATTGATGACTAATTTAAGATTTTGTGGATATTGTGGTTTGATTTCATTAATCTTTTTCTCACCTTTTAAAACAGAAACAGCCATTTGACCAGCTTCATATCCGATATCATAGTAATCAAATCCATAAGCGGCAAACGCTCCACGTTTTAGAGAATCTAATTCTCCTGCAAATACTTGAATTTTATTATCATTAGCAACGCTAACAACAGACTCCATTGCTGATACGACTGTGTTATCCGTTACGATATAAAAGACATCTGCTTGTCCTACTAAAGATTCTGCAGCTTGTTTTACTTCAGCTGATGTTGATACAGAAGCTTCAGCAAATTGTAAATCTGTGTTTTGTGCGGCCTCTTTTACTTTATTAATCTGAGAAACGGAATTTTGCTCTCCAGAGTTATATATGAGACCAACTGTTTTTGCATCCGTTTCTTCGTCTATAAAATTAATCATATTGCTAATTGCTTCAGGGTGAGTATCAGTAGTTCCTGTAATATTTTCTCCTGCTTGATCCATTGACGGTACTAAGTTAGCTCCAACAGGATCTGTAACAGAGGTAAAGATAATTGGAATTTCTTTTGTTACATTTAAAGCACTTTGTGCACTTGGTGTAGAGTTTGCAAAGATAAGATCTACTTGATCACTGACAAAGTTATTGGCAATCGTCTGATTGTTGTTCATATCTCCTTGAGCGATTTGAACGTCATATGTAACGTTCTCTCCTTCAGTAAATCCTCCATCTTCTAGCGCCTTCTTAAATCCTTCAAAAGCTGCATCTAATGATGGATGCTCAACAATTTGTGTTACCCCGATTTTGACCATTTCTTTTTCTGATTCATTAGATGTTTGTTCCGTTGAATTTGATTGACCACAACCTGCAAGTGCTAATAAAGCAACAAATAGTAGGACCATAAATTTTTTCATAGATTTGAACATCACCCATTCCCCCTTGAACCATGTTGTAATTAAAAGAAAGTTATTTCTTTTGTAAACGTTTACAAAATTCAGAAAAAATATAACAAAAATATAAAACAACGTTATATTGACGTGATGTCAAATCAATATTAACAAATTGATGATTGAAAAGTCAATAATTTTAGAATAATTATACTATTAAAACAAATGGTAGTTTTTGAATTCAATTGCTTACATCTAGTAATAGTTTGAGATATTAGAAATGATTAACATAGTGATAAACTGTTTCCAAGAAGTCTATTTTATGAATCCATTTTGATTAAATATATTCGGTTGATATACTATTTCGTATTAATTTAATATCATTCATTTATTTCACATATCGTGAAAAAGATGTTATATTAAAACCATCTAATTTGAACTTTTTTATTAGGGGGATGGGCATGATCTATTCTTATAACGGAAAAACTCCAAAACTGGATGAAACCGTTTTTGTCGCTCCAGGTGCGCACATTATCGGTGATGTAACCATTGGAAAGGAATCAACAGTTTGGTTTAACGCGGTTATTCGCGGAGATGAAGCTCCTATTGTTATTGGTAAACGATGCAGTATTCAAGATAATTCAACCTGTCACTTGTATGAAGGGTATCCTCTTATCGTTGAAGATGAAGTAACAATTGGCCATAATGTCATTTTGCATGGATGTACAATTCGTAAACGCTCCATCATCGGTATGGGTTCTACTATTTTAGATGGTGCAGAAATTGGTGAAGAATGTATTATTGGAGCTAATACCCTTATTCCTTCAGGCAAAAAAATTCCACCACGCTCTCTTGTTGTAGGATCTCCAGGACAAATTATCCGTGAAATTACTGAAAAAGACTTAGCTTTAATTCAACTATCCATCGATACATATGTCCAAAAAGGGAAGGAGTACAAGGAGCAGTTAAAGAAATAAATTAGTAAAGTATTTATTTGGTGAATTCCCCCTATCATGTTGACAGGGGGTTTTCTAATAATTTAACTTGTGATTCTTGCAACAAATCCTCCTACTACATATCCTGCAAAAAGAATTAGAAAGCCTGCCCCTACTAAAAAACCTATTTTTATAAATGTGTCTTGTTTTTTGAAAAACTCAATGAGGCTATTTAAAAAGTTCATCTCACCACTCCTTAAGAATTTTTTCATAGAATTTAAACGAAATATTATCAAATTTTATTATAGGAGAAAAAGTTTAACAGTTCCAATATTATCCATATCAACAACTTCAGTATTTTTCTAAAATGTTAAAAGCATGAGAAATGACAAAAGCTGCCTCTATCAGGTCACGTTTAATGACCTTTAGAGACAGCCTCTTCTAAATCTAAAATTAGCGGATGATCAAAAACATTATAGTCTTTATTCTTTTTTACATGTTCATTCCCGTCCTTAAACACTTCCTCAAAGAAGCGGCTTGCGGGTTTAGCGAGTTCTCTATAATAGTCACTAAAAAGTGAAGCTGCATGACTACCCATCCATTTATCTGGAAGTAATTCTTCAGGTAAACCTGGGTCTATAAATAAAAATTTACGATATTCGTGCACAAGTTTTGTTCTTTCAACGAAGCATTCAGCATCAGACATTTCTCCACGCTGGATTTTATTTTTATCTATAATAAATTTTTGGCTATAAATCGAAATGAATTCTTGATATTTTTCATTGATTTCATCTAAGTTCCAGCATTTCTCTACAAGTTTTGTATTTTGGTGAGGACCATCGTATTTTGCAATAAAGAAATCGACATACTCTTCAATGTCATATTTTTCAATTAAATTATATACTTGCTTTTCCAAGTTATTTGGTGAAATCCAGTGGCTATTTGAAATAGTACCAAACCCACTCCACACTAATTCTTTTCGCAACTCATCACGTAAGTTTCTTTTTTCCTCAGGGATTGTGTAAACGAGAATTCTCCATTTTCCATCCCATTTATCTGGATGTAATTTGTAAATACGTTTTGCCGCTTCTTCTATCCGTTTCACTCCACGTTCCGTTAACGAATAATAGCTTTTATTTCCTTTTTTCTCTGCCACAACCCAGCCTTGTTTACTCATTCGGGAAATGGCAGCACGTACAGCTTGGTCATTATGTCCAAACTGTCTTAATAGACGAATCAAACTGCCAATCCAAATTTTATTCCCATAATGCCGGATATAATCACCGTATATGGTAAAAATCATCGATCTTGTATTCATACTCATGTGCAACACCCTTCGACACGATTAAATAGAATTTTCAGAATACTATGTTACCAAATTTTTATAACACTTTCAATACGGTCAACAAAAATGAATAGTATAAATGTGATATATACTATTGTAGTATGAATTTATGGATTTTGTTAAGTTAATTGATTTTTCCGCTCTCTTCCGTTTTGGTACATCAAGTATTTAGGTAAAAAAAGAGAGGGCCATTATGCCTCTCTCACCTTTTACATCATTAAAACAATCATTGCTTGAACAAATCCAATGAGACCTCCTAATAGAGCTCCTAAATAGGTAATCATTTTAAATTCACGTCTAGAAATAGATAACACCATTTCCTCTAATCGTTCTACAGAAAAAGATTCTACTTGCTCTGTTACAATTTGATCAATATTCATTACTTGCATAACAGAGCTTATTTTCTGTCTGATAAACTGATTAATCATGTCCACTAATGTTGGCACAACTTCTTCAAAAATGGTTTCTCTAAAAGGTGATAAAATGTCAGAAATTTTTCGGTTAAACCACCCTTCAATTTGCAGTTCCTGCACAACTCGTTTACTGATGGAAGCCGTCATTTCTTCTTTATTCCAATTCTTTATCAACTCTTGGACCGAACGGTTTGATAATTGATCCCACTCTTTTTTCATTATGTTCTCTAGCAATTGAACAGTTCCATGATGCTCGAAAAACTTTGTTATTTCTGGTTGGATTTTATCTTCAATATTCGTGTTACCAAGAAACATTTGAATCATGTTACCAAGCATTCCCCGACGCATCAAGAAATCATCAATCATCGTTTTGAGACGCTTTTTACCTTCATCTGATTCGAAATAAGCTGCACCTTTTTCAGAAATAAATTTAGCGACGACTGGGATAAAACCTCTAATTTTTTCCTCCCATTCTTCACCTAACAATTCTTTTAATGTCTTATCCGATGAAAGTATGGTTGTTAACTTCTCCTTTATCAATGTCTCTATTTGTTCAGCTGTTTTTTGATTTAGTTTTTCAATACCAAACTTCTCAAGGAATTGTAAAGCTGTTTCTTCTCGATTAAACAAATTCGTTAGCTCTTTATGTATAAGTGATACCATTTTTGATTGGAACGTCGGGTTTTCAAAACGTTTTTTGATTCCCTCAGGTGTTAAAAGGTGGTCAACAACCATTTTTCCAAGTTGAACAGCTAATTCTTGTCTGCGTTTTGGAATGAGTCCTGGAGTAAATGGCATACGCTTTCCAAAAATGAAGATTGGTTTATAAGGGCGAAAAAGCATTTTAATAGCTAATGAATTCGTAACACCACCAATAATGGCTCCAATAATCATCATCATGAAAATGATTACCAATGCTTTCATACACATCTTCCTTACTATGAAATCACGTTATTTTGATACAGACATAAGATACCATAGCAACATTTGCCTAATTTCTAATTATAGTGCTTAACACCCTTCTTTTGCAAATGAGGTATTTTTATGAAAATAATGAAAATTACGTTAATACCCTACCAAAGCCTATTACCAATAAATCTTATTGAAATTAGTGATTCCCTACAAAAAAAGTGCCATATTTCTTTACGTCCGCGAGCTACATTTTATTGTGGACAAAACTATATCGTTAGCCGTAAGACATTTTTTCGAGATGAAAAACTAGTCATTCGTGCGAATGAATCTTTTTTTAAACAACTAAACCTTCCGATAAAGCCTCTTCCTATTCACATCCAATATAATCGTAAGCAAAACCATTTTTTCATTGGACCGATTTTTGCTATTTTAACAGATGGAATTTATACAAAAGAGAAGAATGTCCACTTTGGTTCCATTCATTCCTATTGTGAGGAAATGGCTCAATATTGCTGTAAAAATGGCGCCTTACTTTATGTAACCTCATTATCAATGTTTCGTCATCCATCTCCAGAAGGATATATCTATATAAATGGTACATGGAAAAAAGAAACACTCCCATTTCCTAATGTCATTCACAACAGAATCCATTCAAGACGCTTAGAACAATCCGTTCAGTATGAAGATTTTTTAAAAACGATTTCTCAGTATGATATTCCAATCTTTAATTTTCGCTTTTTAAATAAATGGGAAATTCATCAGATCTTTGAAGAAAATGAGCATCTTCATCCTTATGTTCCAAAGACAGAGCTACTTTATTCAAAAAATGTATTAGAAGCTTACTTAACAGATTTTAAGCATCTTTTCATAAAACCGATTCACGGAAGCCAAGGACACAACATTTTACAAATTAAACAAACAGAAGATGGTTATGAGGTCCAGGATACAACTGAAATCAAAAAACAAACAGCAAAAAAATATGGAAGCGTTCAAGAACTTTTTAAACAACTTTATTCACGTTTAAAAAAGCAGCCCTTTATCGTACAAGAGGCAATACCTGTCCAAACATTTGAAGGGCGTCCCCTTGATTTTCGCGTTTTATGTCATAAAACAGAAACACAACAATGGAAAGTAACCTCGATTGTTGCTCGCGTATCTTCAAAAGATCAATTCGTTTCAAATATTGCAAAAGGGGGAGAGCTTTTTAGCCTACAAGAAATTTTACCGAAATTATTTGAACCATCCACTCGATTCCACGTCCGTAAGTTTCTTCATGAGATATCACTTGAAGTGGCAAAAACGATATCTAAACATTCAACAGGAGATTACGGAGAGCTCGGAATTGATATGGCCATTTCAGAAGAAGGGAAACCGTGGATTTTAGAAGTTAATACCAAACCTTCTAAAAATTTATATACAAAAGAAAATAGTTCGATACGCCCTTCTGCCAAAGCGACCATTGATTACTGTTTTTGTTTAAGTGGTTATGAAAATAGCACTTCATCAATATAATGGAATTTAACATCGCTTATATTAATACAATTAGGTGATCAAATGGATCAACAAATAACATTAGGATTTTTAGTACTAAGCTATGAACATGAACCTTTATATTTAACAAATATCGCCAAACGTTCCAAAATACATCGAATGAAATGTGTGATTTTTAAGCCTGAAGATGTTGAATTAAAATTGATGAAGGCAAAAGGAAAAAGGTTTAATTCATTAACGGAAGCCTGGGAAAAAGCTTCATTCCCAATTCCAGCATTTATTTATGACCGTTGCTTTTACGGAAAAAGTGCTGAATTTGACGAAGCTAAAAAACTGGTACACCAATTAAAAAGATGTAAAGATATCCATTTTCTTGGTCACGGACTTCCCAATAAATGGTCGCTATATTGTTTATTAAAAAAGACTCCCATAAAACAATATTTACCTGAAACTTACTTAGTGAGAAATAGTGAGGATATTTTCAACTATGTCAAAAAAAATCGTTCCTGTATATTAAAGCCTTGTTTTGGAGCTGGTGGAACCGGAATTGTAGCCTTATTTTATCATAATAATCGATTGATTCTAAAATATATGATTCAAAATAAACAAAGCGTTCGAACATTTTTTCACGAAAAGAATGTCCGTCCATTTATTCAACAATTAATCGAGAAAAATTGTTATTTGATTCAACCACTTTTACCTCTTCTGAATGAGCATCATGAGCCTTTTGATATTCGAATCCTTTTCCAAAAAAGTAAGTATGGGAGCTGGGCATTACAGGGAAAAGGTATTCGTATTGGAGAGAAGCATACGTTTGTATCAAATGTAGCAAAAGGTGCAAAAATTTTGTCGTTTAACAAGTGGCTGAATCATAAACATGTAAATATAAAGCAAAAAATTTTAAACGAAATAAAACAAATATATCAAATTCTTTTACCTATTTTAGATCAACATTTTTCTCCTCTATTTGAAATTGGGTTAGATATCGGCTTTGATCAAAAACAAGAGAAGCTTTGGATTTTAGACATTAATTCAAAACCAGGTCGTAAATTGGTTTTACAAACAAATCCAAATCAAGAAAATAATCTTTACGATGCCCCACTTCTATATGCTCAGTTTTTAAATCTAAAGCTTCATAAGGTGGGACAATATGATTTATGAGATTCATGTTCTTGATAATCTTCAAAAAAGTGTGATCCTTCCAAAGCCATTTCATTCAGATTTTATTGATACTATTCAATTTGGAATTCATAAAGAAAAATGCCAATGTTTGTTTTATGAAAAAGCTACCACTATCATCTATCTTTCCCATGATTTAGCCAATAAAATACATCTACATCATGCAACGAAAACAAAAGCATTTATTTATGAAAATCAATTAATTTTTGGCCCAGTAGTCGGGATTTTTACTGCAGGGTTTGTCAAATCTCTCTTGCGTCCTATCGGAAATCGATCCATCTTTTTTTCAAAATTAATTGAAAGTGGAAAAATATTAGGTGCCGTCGTTTTTGTATTTGGCTCTCATCAAATTGATTGGGAAAACCAAACAATCACAGGATATACCTTTGATGAACAAGGATGGAAAAAGTTTAAATTCCCATTTCCAAATGTCATTTATGACCGGCTTCCGAATCGAAAAATCGAGAATCTTCATTTATTTCAACAGATTAAAAACCGTTTTAAAAGCGAAAAGGATATCCCAATTTTTAATCCAGGATTTTTTAATAAGTGGGATATATTTAAAATTTTATCAAATAATGAAAAGACGAAGGGCTACCTTCCGGAAAGCGTTTATTCCCCTGAGCAACAAGATATTATGACATTACTTCATAAACATCAAAGTATTTTTTTAAAGCCTGAAAATGGTAGCTTAGGGTTAGGTGTTTACAAGCTAATTTATTTAAAGGATGAAAAAGCTTTATACTGTCGCTATATAGACAATAAAAATAAAAAGCGGTTAACCAAATACCCGACGCTAGAATCATTTTTTCACTATACGTTTCAACATCGGTCTTTAGAGAATTACATTGCACAACAAGGAATTAAATTAATTCAATGCAATGGTAATCCCATTGACTTTCGCGTTCATGTGAATAAAAATCAATGGGGAACTTGGATTGTAACCGCTATGGCAGCAAAAGTTGCTGGGAAAGGAAGCATAACCACCCATATTAAAAACGGTGGTATCATTCGAACGATTAGTGAAATTGAAAAAGATATGAAAGAACCTACCCAACTACAAAAAATCATAACAAAAACTGTTCTTACAATTAGTGAAGTGCTTGATAGAGAGATGAATGGTTTAATCGGTGAAATTGGATTTGACATTGGATTTGACCAAACCGGCAAAATATGGTTGTTCGAAGCGAACTCAAAGCCTGGCCGCTCTATTTTTGAGCATCAAGCCTTAAAGAAAGAGGATCGATTAACGAGAGAATCTATTTTTCAATATGCTGATTATTTAATGAAAAAATCTCTCTTTTCCATTAAGGAGAGCTATTATGAAAAAGTATAACTTACTTGTCGGAATTTTAGCAGCTTCAAGACCAACCAATCAACTTTTTATTGGAAATGTGTACTTATTTAAACAAATACAAAAGGAACTACTTAAACGTAGTGGATTTAGTTATGTTTTTACACCACAAGACGTACATGAAAAAGAGGTTAACGGTGCCTATTTTGACACGAATCAAAATCGATGGATAAAAAAGAGCTTTCCCCTTCCAGATGTTATTTACAACCGTTATCCCTTACGAGAAGATGAAGTAAAAATTCAACCACTCTTGAATAAAATTAACTCCCTTCAAATTCCGTATTTTAACCGTTCATTTTTTAACAAATGGACCGTTAATCAGCTTTTATCTCAAAACAATGCCTTAAAATCTTATATACCAGCCTTTACAATCATAGAAACTGAAAATGATGTTTTTTCTTTTTTAGAAACGTTTCATTGCGCATACTTAAAACCTATATCAAGCAGTCAAGGAAAAGGTATTATCAAAGTGACAAAACACTCGCATCGAACCTTTCATCTTTACACAAAAAATCAAACCTATAAAAATGTATTAAAAGAAGAGTTATGGAATAAAATTCAATTGTTAGTCCTGAAAAATACTCCATATTTTATTCAGGAAGAAATACAATCAGACGATGTAAATGGCTTGAAATATGATTTACGCATTTTGGTCCATCTTGACCAAACAACCTATAAGCCAACAGGGATTGGTGTTCGTGCAACCGAAAAAAATCATATTACAACACATGTTCCGAATGGAGGAAAAATTCTACCTTTATCGTTGGTAGAGTCTAGAATAAATCCGGATGAAATTTCCTTCATATGTCACGAAATTGGTCAAACATTAACACATCAATATGGATTAATAGGAGAATTTTCTTTAGATGTTGGGGTTGGTGAAAATAGGAAATTATACTTATTTGAGGTAAATTCAAAACCGATGAAATTTGATGAAAAAGAAATTTTTCAAAATAGCATACTCCAATTAACAAATTTATTTTATCAATTAAGTCATCATGAAAAAGAACCAATCCTAAATCATTAACAGGAATCATAAAATTTATCACGTATATAGTTTGTAGGACTAGATGAAGGGGCGATGAAACGTGATAACACATTTCCAATACAAGCCACTATTGAAGCAATCAAAATTACCTGGATGGCGCATTTCTTTCTTTTTTAAAGGTGTTCATTATGATGCCATTTATCATTCGAACGGAGAAATCGAATGGGGAAACGTTTTTCCACCAAAAGAACAAGAAAGTAAAATTAAGGAACAGATTCACGAACTCATGCTATTTCATGTATACGAATAAAGATGAGTCACATGCAATGAAATATTTTTATTCATATTTCACAAACTAATGTCATCCTAATAAAAGGAGGATGACCATAATGGAAAAAAAGAAAAACGAAACCAATGATTCTTTTTATGAAGGTCGTGATCAAGCCTATATGGACATTGATCGTATGATTAATGAAGGACTTTCAGGTGGATCTGTTCATTACCGCCATGAAATGGCAAACATAGAAGAAGCTCATGATTTAGAAAAAGAAGAACCACCCTATGAATGTGAATAATAAGCTTTTGAAAAAAAATAAAAAAGGATACTAAACAATCATTCATTATAACTATGGCCTAGTGCAATCTCCACACTAGGTCATTTTTCGTTATAATATTAAAAAACATGTAGATTTAAATCAAAAGGAGTATAGACATGTTAGATAAACTTGCAACCATTTATCAGGAAGACTTCACAAATCAATATAAAGAACTATCCAATGATTATTTATGGCTTCAAACAGAGGAAGGACAAATATTTGGTATCCGCAAATCTCGTTTAACTGAAAGGGAAGGAGAACTTTTACAAACTCTTTTTAAACCGATAAAACGGAATAATAATGATCAATACGGAAAATGGTATCAATATATTTATACAAATAAACCAATTCCGGAATCGATTTCAAATGTAAGGTTTTATTATTTTTATTCAAACCGTCCAATTGAAGAAAAAGAAATCTTTCTAGAAATTGTTTCAGGTGTTATTCCAAATCCTTCTATCGTGTGGTTAAATAATCAACATGGCTGGATTGTCGATGAAGCTCCTTCTAGTACTGCCCAAGTTGATGAGCTTGTCCAATTAGTAGAGTCTGTGACTTCTGATTTTTATATTGACGTGCAAATATTTATTGGACAATTACACGAAGTGAACCCATTCATAAAGAAAAAAATCCAAGAAGAAATGGATTATGTTCAAAGGTTTAAACAATCACAAACATCGAAAAATCACTTATTTACTTTTTCTGATGTTTTATCTTTTCATTTTGTCAACTGTGATAAGCCTTTTTCAAATGAATTGTTATCAGACTTATTAATAAAAGTTTTTCAAGATCAAGAACTTATACAAACAATCAAACAATTTATTGAATGTAATTTAAATGTGACACAAACAGCTAAAAAAATGTTTATGCACCGAAATAGCGTACAATATCGTATCGAAAAATTTGTAGAATTAACAGGAATAGATATACGACAATTTAAAGAGGCATTAACAGTCTATCTGTTAATATTACATAATGAGTTTCGAGCCAATTTGTGATAATTGCACAAATAAGTTTCTGACAATTCGTGCAACATGTCCGTTTACCATACAATGTGAAATCGTTTACACTTTAACTAACAAATCGTTTAACGGACAGGAGGAATTGAATATGGCTGAGCTTCGATTAGAACATATTTACAAAATTTACGATAACAAAGTAACAGCAGTAAAGGATTTCAACCTACATATTAAAGATAAGGAGTTTATCGTTTTTGTAGGTCCATCAGGTTGTGGTAAATCAACGACACTTCGTATGATTGCTGGACTTGAAGAAATTTCTAAAGGAGATTTTTATATTGACGGAAAACGTATGAATGATGTAGCACCAAAAGATCGTGACATTGCGATGGTATTCCAAAACTACGCCCTTTATCCTCATATGAATGTTTATGACAATATGGCATTCGGATTAAAGCTACGTAAATTCCCGAAAGACGAAATTGACCGTCGTGTAAAAGAAGCCGCTCGTATTTTAGGTCTTGAAGAATATTTAGATCGTAAGCCAAAAGCATTATCAGGTGGTCAGCGTCAGCGTGTGGCATTAGGTCGTGCAATCGTTCGTGATGCAAAAGTATTCTTAATGGACGAACCTTTATCTAACCTTGATGCAAAGCTACGTGTACAAATGCGTGCAGAGATTACTAAGCTTCACCAACGTCTTCAAACGACTACGATTTACGTAACACACGACCAAACGGAAGCGATGACAATGGCTACTCGTCTTGTTGTTATGAAAGACGGTGTCATTCAGCAAGTGGGGGCCCCTAAAGATGTATACGAAAAGCCTGAAAATGTATTCGTTGGTGGATTCATCGGTTCACCTGCTATGAACTTCTTTAGAGGGAAAATTTCTGACGGTAAATTCCATATGGGACCTGTATCACTTGAAATTCCTGAAGGAAAAATGAAATATTTACGCGATCAAGGATACACAGATACTGAAATCATTTTAGGAATCCGTCCTGAAGACATTCATGATGAACCAGTATTTATTGATTCTTCCCAAGGATCTACTATCTCAGCAGACATTGAAGTTGCGGAATTAATGGGATCTGAAATTATGCTTTACTCTCAAATTGAAGGTCAAGACTATGTAGCTCGCGTTGATTCTCGTTCCGACATTAAACGTGGAGACAAAGTTCAATTAGCATTTGATATGAATAAGGCACACTTCTTTGATAAAGACACAGAAGTACGTATTCGCCCAAAAGCTGAAGAACGTGTTGCTCAAACTGTTTAATTCATATACATTCACTTATTCCCCTTTCATATATATCTAAGGGCCTGTCTCATAAGGGTCTGACCCCACATATTCAAACATATATATATAGCTTTTTTCACTTAATTAATAACTATATATTGAGTTGTGGGGTCTGATCCTTTAGTTTTGAGACAGGCCCTTATTTTATTTAAATAGTCTATGATTGGTTGATTGAATTGAGGGTAGTCTGTGCATGTTTGGAAAGCGAATCAACTGAATCTAATACACAACTTATATTAAGAAAGGGACTACACTTTTTGAAAAGCCCCTTTTTATCCTAAAATGATTTTAATGGATAATTTTACATATTTATCAAATAATATCAATATGAACTTATTCATAAACTACATGACGACGTTCATACCCACAATTTTCACAATAAAATAAATGAACACACTGATGTAATTCTAATGAATTTAAAACTCCATCAAACAGCTTCATCATTTCAATATCCATATAGGCACTGTAATCATCAAGATAATCCGTAACTTTTCCATTGTCCTTAATAACGTGGCGACAATGTGGACATACAAACATGATTTCATCTAAACCATTACATAAAGGGCAAATTGACATCTTTCACTCACCTTCTTTATTCGTTTCTCTTCATATCATTTCTTTTTCCCTCCCTTTTCATCTATCTAAAACAAATGAATAATTTACCAATTTATTATTCGTATAGTTTTTTAAGTTCGCTTCATACTACAAGTAAACAAAAAAAATTACTGGGCTAAGCCAAGAGGCGATGAATCAAAACCGATTCATAAGCTGGTGCAAGTCCAGCTAGCCCAACCATAAATAATCCAAATTAAAGGAGTTGAAATGTTATGGCACAACAAGGTCAAGGTAATAGCTCTAACCAACTACTTGTACCAGGTGCGGCACAAGCAATTGATCAAATGAAGTATGAGATTGCTAATGAATTTGGTGTAAATCTTGGACCAGAAACAACTTCTCGTGCAAATGGTTCTGTTGGTGGAGAAATTACAAAACGCTTAGTTGCTATGGCTCAGCAACAAATGGGCGGTTACCAACAACAATAACATTTTCATAATGATGGCTTAGGGAGACACAAGTTGTGTCTCCCTTATGATTATACAAAGGTGAGGAAAAAAACCTCACCATTGTAATATTTTATTGAGGTTGACTTAATTGAGAGCGAACTTGTTGAATTTCATTTTGAGTTGCTGGAGTACCTGGTTGATAATAACCTTTTTGAACAGCATATTGATATACTTGACGTTGTCTTGCCTCATCCGCATTTCGAATTTGAATAAGAGCTTGACGTAATTGTTCATTATCAGCTTGAGCAATCATACTAGCATAACCAGCTAAACTTGCGTTAAGTGCGGATAAATAGTCATTAACCATATCTTTTTCATTAAATTGCGGCATAATAAATTCCTCCTTATCCTATTGTAAAAAGCCCATTAATTTTTGTTGAGTTGCACGAGACTGTTGTGCATCACGCTGGAACATCTGCTTAAGCTGTGGGTCTTGGCAACTTTGAGCATATTGCTCTAACTTATTAGACACTGTACCATGTCCTCCAATTAAATGACGTAAGTTTTGAAGCTCTAATTGATTAAGTTGGCCTTGCGGCTGATTTGGTTGTTGATTCATTTGATTTGGCATCTTTTTTAACCTCCTTTATTTGGTACAATATCTAATATCTCTTAATCATCAAAAATTATTCAGAAAAACACCACTTTTTATTTCAATTTATTTCCATTTTTTGTGTATATTTCAAGTGACATTTTGTGAGTATAAAATAGTTTGAGCAATACCAATGAAATATTCCGATTCACGAATGATATGCTTAACAACGACAACAGCCGTTGGATTATTTCGTATGGGTTCGCTTTTTTCCAACAATTGATTCAAAAAAGCGATAAACTTTCTACTTTGTTGTAAGCATACAGCCACAAGCTGCATAATATCACGATATAAAGATTGAGATATAGAACCATTTGAACGGATTACTGTTTCAATTAATTGAACTACTTGTTGATACGTTTGTAAAAATACTTTTTCCCATTTCTTCAACAATTCTGTAAACTTCGGCTCTAATCCACTTACAAGCTCCCGAATGACAACTGTATGCTCTTCTTCTTGTTTTTTCCAAAATTCACATTCATCTAATACTCTTAGTGGCATTTGATTTCCATAATAAAACTGCACGATCATTCATCCCCTCATTTTTTATTCATTTAAAATGTATGGACCGTCCAGTTTAATAAGAACAAAAAACCGAGCTACTGCCCGGTATTAATTCATTACAATATTCAAAAATTGTTGAAGAGTATGCGTACGACTAGACTGAAATGATTTTACCTTTTCATAATATTTTTTTAAAAAAAGCTCGTTATTTAAAGCCTCTAGCAATTCCTTTTCAATATCAAATTCATTCCATTTTATAAAAGGAATAATGACCCCTTCATTTGTTAATTGTTGAAAGTTTATTTCTTCCTGACCAGGTAGGAAATCAAATACGAAAACGGGAACTTGTTTCTCCAAACATTCTGATATCGTAACTCCACCAGGTTTTGTAATAACTGCTGAAACCGATGTATACAAAGCATTCATCGCTTTTTTATCACGTATAAATGGCAAAGGAGTGATATAAGGATTGCGTAAGCTTCTTATATATTGGTATAAAAACTGATTTCGTCCACATAATACGTAATACTTTATTTTTCCTTTTGGATTAAGGTTTTTAATGAATGTTTTAATCTTACCAACCCCAAGTGTCCCTCCCATAATTAACACTCTATGGTTATATGAATGCGAGTTACTTTTTTGAAAGTATGTCTGATGAATAGGAATTCCAGTAATAAATATTTTTTCTTCTTCAACTCCTAATGATAAAAGAGTGCTTTTTACTTCTGTACAAGGGGCTAAATGAAAATCAATGTTATGTAGTCCCCACAGCTCATTAACAAAATAATCCGTATATACATTCACTACCTTCATTGAAGGATATATTGGCTTAAGCTTACTTAACATATAAGATGGTAAAGCATGGGTACAAAAAACAATATGGGGAGCATTTTGTTCAATGATTTTTTTCATTGCCTTATTAAAAAATAGTTCATAAAGTTTGTAATTCTTTCGTTTTTTATTTTGCCTTAAAGCTATTTGTTGATAAATAAAGTTATAGCTTGACGGAAATGTTTGAATCCATTTTAAGTATACAGAGGTAGAAATAGCTTCAATTATATGAGAACGATAGGAAAAAATATCAACTTTACTGATCTCACAAGGAAATTTTTCAAGCGCAAATTTAATCGTATCGGCTACATGATGATGTCCTGTTGATATATGAAGAAATGGCATTAACAATACCCGTTTCATCTCACCCCTCCATCCTCAATCTTTTAATTAGTTTTTGGAATACTTTTCAATATATTTAGGGTAATTTTTGGATGGAGAACATTTTTGAAATAATAAAAAAAGCGCTAAGCGCCCGCCTATCGGCGAAGGGCGCTGGAGAACCCGCGAGGAGGCTTCCGCCGCCACAGCGGTGCCGAAGCAACCCAAGCCGATGGCACTTAGAGCTAGACACCAAAATACCTACAAAGAAAGCACTTTAACACTTTATCGAGCTTAAACTTTCTGTAACGACAAAAAAGAGTAGGCTTAACCTACTCTTGAATCAACTGTAAAAATCTCCTTGTTCGTTCTTCTTTCGGATTTTCAAAAATATCTTTTGGTGCACCTTTTTCAACGATTACACCTTGGTCCATAAAAATGACTTCATCTGCGACTTCTTTTGCAAAACGCATTTCATGTGTCACAACCACCATTGTCATGCCTTCCTTTGCTAAATCCTTCATAACTTTTAAAACTTCTCCTACAAGCTCAGGGTCTAAGGCAGATGTCGGTTCGTCAAATAGCATGACATTTGGTTCCATTGCTAATGCTCTTGCAATCCCTACACGTTGCTGTTGTCCTCCAGAAAGCTGAAATGGGTAATAATCCTTTTTATCAAGAAGGCCTACCTTTTCAAGAAGCATTTCTGCCTTTTGGATTGCTTTATCTTTTCCTTCTTTTTTGACAATGATTGGACCTTCGATGATGTTTTCTAATGCTGTTTTATGAGGGAATAAATTGTAATTTTGAAAGACCATTCCGGACTTACTTCTTATTTGAGCAATTTGCTTTTTCGTTACAGGTTTTGAAAAATCGATTTCTTGATCATCTATTTGAACAGTTCCGCTTGTAGGCGTTTCTAATACATTTAAACAGCGTAATAGCGTTGTTTTACCTGATCCAGACGGTCCGATGACGACTACAACTTTCCCTTTTTCTATGTGTAAATTAATGCCTTTTAAAACTTCAAGCTGTCCAAATCGTTTATATAAATTATGGATCGTTATCATGTTAAAACTCCTTTAAATAATCGAGTCCTATTTCGCTATATATCGGTCCAAACGACCTTCAATTTTTTGTTGGGCAATGGATAATAAGAAACAAATAATCCAATACAATAAAGCGGCTTCTGTATAAAGAAGTAAAAATTCATATGTTGTTGCAGCTATTTCTTGAGCTTTTCGAAACATCTCTGTAACGAGAATTAAAGATGCTAAAGACGTATCCTTTACAAGGCTGATAAACGTATTCGATAAAGGTGGTACCGAAACACGTGCAGCTTGTGGAAGAATAATACGTTTTAACGTTTGAGAATAAGACATTCCGATTGTATATCCTGCTTCCCATTGTCCTTTAGGAATGGATAAAATAGCTGCTCGAATAACTTCAGAAGCATATGCTCCAACATTTAATGAAAATCCAATAACGGCAGCTGGAAATGGATTAATCGTTATACCAACTGATGGCAGCCCATAAAAAATGATAAAAAGCTGTACAAGCAATGGTGTACCGCGAATAATCGAAACATAAAACCTTGCCATCCACTGTAATGGTTTAATGGTAGAGATTCTAGCAAGAGCTGTGAAAATCGCAATAATAAGTCCAAGAGTAAATGTAATAAACGTTAACGGTAATGTATAATACAAAGCTCCCTTCAACATAGGGAGAAGAGAGCTTTGAGCTATATCGATTAAACGCTGTAAACGCTCTGGGTCATTTAAAATATTATTGAGATACATCTTCACCAAACCATTTCTCTGAAAGTTTTGTTAATGTACCATCTTGCTTCATTTCTTCCATTACTTCGTTAACAGCTTCTACTAATTCTTCATTTCCTTTTCTAAACATGAAAGCACTTTGAGATGCATCATCACTTTCTGCCACAATTTTAATTGGAGCATCAGGCTGTTGTTTCTTATAGTCTAATACAGATAATTTATCATTAAGAGTTGCATCTACTCGCTTAGACGTAATTAATTCGATTGCTTGGTTAAAGCCATCAACCCCAACAACCTCTGCACCATTTGATTTTGCCATATCACCATAGTTACTTGTTAAAGATTGTGCTGCTTTTTTCCCTTCTAAATCTTCAAAAGATTGAATGTCATTGTTATCTTGATGAACGACAATAACAGCTGTTGAAATCGTATATGGTAAAGAGAAATCATATTTTTCTACACGGTCTGGCTTAATACCAACTTGGTTTGCGATCATATCAAAACGTTTAGAGTTTAAACCAGCAAACATCGCATCCCATTGAGTTTCTTTAAATTCAACTTCAAGTCCTAAACGTTTGGCTACTTCTTTTGCTACTTCAACATCATAACCTGTTAATTCACCATTTTCATCATGAAATGTGAATGGAGGATAAGTGCCTTCTGTACCAACTCGAATGACACCTTCTTCCTTAATTTTTTCATATAAATTTTCACCTTCAGCAGTATCTGCCTTGTCTTTTTGACCTTCACTTTCATTTGTTGTACCACATGCAGCTAAGCTGAACATGAGACCAGCTATAACAAATACCATAAACCATAATTTTTTCATATTTAAACCCCCAGTATTCTTATAGGATATTCCGTACTCAAGAATGATATAAAAGAAATGTTTTATTGTCAATGAATAAATCTTTATGTAAAAAATTATTTTTTATTTTTGTAAAAAAATAAATGACAAAACAAAAAACCTTAGAGATTTCTCCAAGGCTTTTTTCTTGCTCTTTTCAATTATATAACTCTTTGCGTTATAGCTTAGGAACACCTTTCTAAATTTTATTCTTCTACAACAACCGCTGTTCCGTAAGCAATGATTTCAGAGGCATTTTGCATGACTGCTGATGTTTCAAGTCTCATACAAATGATGGCATTTGCTCCTTTTTGCTTGGCATCTTCAACCATTCGGCCAATGGCTTTTTGACGAGCTTCCTCCATCATTTCTGTATATTCCTTCAATTCACCTCCAACAATTGTCTTTAATCCAGCCATAATGTCTTTTCCTATGTGCTTTGATTGGACAGTACTTCCGCGAACAAATCCTTTTAGCTCTTTAATTTCTTTACCTGGAACAAAATCAGTAGTTACGATAATCATTTTCATCATCCTCCTTCTTTTCTTTTACTCTTTCCGCAATGAGATAAATAATGAGTCCTAAAAATGCTAAAAATGAAAGAACAAAAAGAACAATCCCTGTAATTAAATGAATAAATAAAAATACATAACCACCTAATTGTGCAAGGATTCCAACAATTAATAAGATGTTTTTCATTTATTCTCCTTCTTTCATTTGCTGTACCTGTAAAGATTTATACGATTCAAATTAAAAAAGGTTTCTATTTTTTAATATTCTCTGCAAAAGCTAAAACTTCCTTTTTTCATTCATTATTCAAAAAGTAATTGTGGTAAATATCACATTTTGTATAAATATTCGACATGCTCATCCGATATAAACAATAGATGACTACATAATAAAAGGGGTATTGATTATGCGATTTCCTTTTTTAAAGAAGAAAAGCTCTTCACAAAATGGGTCCATTTTTTTGCAAGAGATTGATGAAAATAATATTAAATTTCAAATTGAAAATGAGATGTATCAAAAACAACTTCAATTAATTGGTTTAACTAAGCAAGATTTACAACACTCATATATTTTAAAACCTTTTATTGAAGAACGTATTAACTTTATTACATCTTCTTTTTATAAAGCGATTGAAAAAAACGAACAATTAATGTCAATTATCACATCTTATAGTTCCATCGATCGACTAAAGGAAACGTTATCTAAGCACATATTATATATGTTTGATGGAGCTTTAACAGATGAAGATATAAACCGTATGTATAAAATTGCACACCGCCACGTTCAAATTGGCCTTGACGAAAAATGGTATATTGCGTCATTCCAAAACATGTTAGAGGCAATTTTAGTAATCGTATCTGAACATTGCCAAACTATTGATGAATTCATGGCTGTATCCAAATCGATTACAAAATTAATAAATTTTGAGCAACAAATTGTACTTGAAGCCTATAAGTTCGAATATGAAAAACAAAGAAACAAAATGGAACAAGAAAAACAAACTCTACTCGCACAAGTAAAAGAAACTTCCAAGCGTCTTGCTTCCTTAACAGAAGAGACAAGCGCCTTTATCGAGGAAATTAATGCGCAAACAAAAGAGTTTGCTGAAATTGCTGTCGGACGTTATGAAGTAGCAGCGAGTGCAGAATCAAAAGCGCATAATGGTAAAAAAGAATTACAACATCAATCTGAACTTATGGCCCTTATCAATAGTCGTACAGATGATATTGTTTCAAAAATGAAATCTTTAGAACAGGCTTCTGAAAAGATCAATAATGTCGTATCGATTGTAACAGATATTGCAGAACAAACAAACCTTTTAGCATTAAATGCAGCCATTGAATCAGCCCGCGCTGGTGAATATGGTAAAGGTTTTGCAGTTGTTGCAAGTGAAGTACGAAAACTTGCAGAAGAAACGAAAAATTCCGTTTTAGGTGTATCCAATTTAATCAATGAAATTAGAGGTCAAATTGATAGCATTTCAACTTCCATTACCGATGTTACGGATCTTACTGGACAAGGATCAACAAAAATGGATGAAATGATTGAATTTTTCGATAGTGTATTAGCCCTTATCGATAACAATAAAGAACAAAGTGAAAAAACAAAAGTAGAATTAGAACAGTTTGCTAAAGTCATTGAAGATGTCACAACATCTGTATCACAAATTACCGAAACATCAGAAGAATTAAAAGAAATGGCAGAAAATGTGTAGCCTTTACCGATAATAATTAAAATAGAACTTAATGACAAGTTAATTGTTCTTAACTAGAGGTCTTCCAGGGTTTTGGAAGACCTCTTTTTTTCATAAAGTTGTGATAATGATCACAACAGGGAATAGCCCTTTTGACCTATAATGTACTTATAAAACCAGATAAAGGGGAATATGGAATGGTGTTACATAAATTGAAACGAAAAAAAGAATCTCAATCCTTCTTTTCTCAACCTTTCAATACAGATGCAATTGTTTTAAACATAACAGATCAACAAGTACGAAAACATATTCAATTTATTGGCCTCACGAAAGAAGATCTATTCCATACTTTTTTATTGAAGCCACTTTTTGAACAACACATTGATTGTATTACCTCCTCATTTTATAACGCTATAGAAAATAATAAAGAACTAATGGAAATGATCAATAAATATAGTTCAATCAATCGGTTAAAAAGAACGTTAAGAACACATTTCTTAGATTTGATTAGCGGTCAATTAACAGATGATGATCTGAAACGAATGTATAAGATTGCCTACCGCCATGTTCAAATTGGACTAGATGAAGCTTGGTACATAGCTGCATATCAAAATCTTTTAAATTCAATCGTTGATATGCTAAAGGAACATTTGGTGTATAAGGATGATTTCGTCATTGCCTATAAATCGATAACAAAATTAATGAATGTTGAACAACAAATTGTCCTTCAATCCTATCAAAAAGAATATAAAAAGTTAAAAGATGAACTTGAAAAACAGAAAAAAGAAAAGCTACTGAATCTTGTTCAACTAAATACGAACCGCCTTGCTGAATTAAGTGAGGATACAAAAGCGTTAATCGAAGAAGTGAATGCCCAAATACGGGAATTCTCTGAAATTGCGATAACAAGGTACGAAGCAGCAGCATCAACTGAAGCTGAAGCATTATCAGGAAAAAAAGAGTTAAAAAATCAAGCCAATTTAATGATTAATATTCAAAAGCAAACAACTGAAATTTCTACTAAAATGCATGACTTAGAAAATGCTTCTGAAAAAATTAATAATATTGTGTCTATTGTTACATCAATTGCGGAGCAAACAAATCTACTAGCTTTAAATGCTGCTATTGAATCAGCTCGAGCTGGTGAATATGGAAAGGGCTTTTCCGTTGTGGCAAGTGAAGTGAGAAAGCTAGCAGAAGAAACGAAAAAATCAGTATTAGGTGTTTCCAACTTGATAGAAGAAATTCATATACAAATGGAATCGATATCAAAATCAGTAGATTTCGTCACAAGCTTAACAAGTAAAAGCACTGAAAAAATGGAAGAAATGCAAAACTTTTTTGATAGCATTTTACAGTTAATTAATAATAATAAAGAACAGAGTGAAAAAACGAAACAAGAGATGGAACGTTTTGTCGATGTAATAGAAGAAGTAACAAACTCCGTTTCTCAACTAACTGAAACTTCTGATCAACTAAAAAAATTATGTGAACAAGTGTAATAATAGGTTGTCCACATGGGCAACCTATTTATTATGCTTGAATCTACCAATCTAATCTTTCTTGACAGATTGGTTATACTACTCTATATTTTAAATAGTGCTTTAGCACCTAAAAGTATAAAAGCTAAAAAGCGTTTAAGTAATAAAGGAGAGGCATCTATGAAGTCTACTTGGAAATTTTCACATGCAATCTTACTTCTAATTAGTCTACTATTTATTATTTTTGTTAGTCTATTTATTTTAAAAACTGAACCTCATTTACCGCTTTTTGTATCGATTGTAATATTAGCTGTCATTTCATATTTTAAAGGGATGAAATGGAAAGGTATTGAGGAAGGATTTGTACAAGGTATTCAAAAAGGCGTTCAGCCGATTATCATATTATCACTTATCGGAATGTTAATCGGGGCTTGGATGATTAGTGGTACGATTCCGACCATCACTGTATGGGCATTAAATATATTTCAACCTGAATATTTTCTTTTAACAGCGATCATTTGCTGTATGATTATTTCAACACTAATTGGAAGTACATTTACAACTGTAAGTACGATTGGGGTTGCTTTCATTGGAGTAGCTGAAATGGCGAATATTCCTCTTGAAATCGCAGCTGCGGCAATTATTTGTGGAGCAACGTTTGGAGATAAGATGTCACCAATGTCAGATACAACAAACTTTGCATCAGGTGTAGCATCTGTTAATATTTTCACCCATATCAGACATATGTTAAACACAACCGTACCAAGCATCCTTATAACTTTTCTATTTTTCTGGTTTATTTCGATGCAAATTGAGATTTCAAAGGAATCATCAATTGATATTTTTACGTTACAAAATACTCTCAATGAACAGATGAGTATCCATGCTATTACAGTCATTTCTCCATTACTTGTCATTATTTTAGCGATTTTGAAGCGTCCTGTAATACCATCTTTGATTGCAGGAATTGTTAGTGCTGGTATAATCGCCTTTTTCTTGCAAGGAGTAAACATCGGACACTTTTTACAAGTACTTCAAAATGGACCATCTCTCTCTACCGGTGTTGAGGAAGTTGACCGTATGATTAACCGCGGTGGACTTCAATCCATGATGTGGTCTGTTTCACTTGTTATGATCGCCTTTGCCTTCGGTGGTTTACTTGAAAAAAGTGGTGTTATTCATGCGCTTCTTGAAGGATTAAAAAATCAAGTGAAAACAAAAGGACAAGTCATTTTTTCAACTGTTTTGTCCTCCATTGGGGTAAACATCGTAACTGGAGAACAATATTTATCTATTCTAATACCTGGTCAATCCTTTAAAGAAATGTATCAAAGATATCAAATTCCACTTCCATATTTATCTAGGTCTGTAGAAGATGCAGGTACATTAATAAATCCTTTAATTCCATGGGGAGTAAGCGGTGCATTTTTAGCCGCAACATTAGGTGTAGATGTCATTGAGTATTTACCGTATGCCATCTTTTTATATTTATCACCTATTTTCTCAATTGTTTTCGGTTTTCGTCTTTCATCTAAATCAAAACAACATCCAGACGATTTAAAGAATGTTTCCTAAACTAAGCTTGCCATAAAGTCATTTTCTTTATGGCAAGCTTGTTTTATTGGAGCTGTAGTATTAAAGCGTTGATTTTTGAAAGATTATTCATATGAAACATAATGGCGGGACTCCTGCGGGAATGGTAAACCAAGAGCTAGCACCTAATCTTTTTCCTTTTTATAAAAACTTGTCATTATTCCAAAACCTAATATTAATCCAAATAATGAATATGGCCTTGTTACAAAAATTGCTGTACTGATAGGTTCAGGTAGTGATAAAAATGGTAAATAGTGAATCCATCCATACAAAATTATATAAAGAGAAGGTAAACAAAAAAGTAGAAAGTATCCAAAATTAAATTTCCATTTACCTTTTTTTGTTTCCCTTTTATGATTTAATAGCCCAATTATTAATCCTGCGGGGACATATAAAAATCCTATTAAGAGTAAATAAGGATAGACTTTATATGTTTCTTTTTGCAAAGAGATTAATTTGTATTCAATTAATATAGCAATTAATAAGTAACTAATAAAGCCTATAATGATCATTATGTTTTTATCATTAACTCTCAAATGATCACTCTCCTTTTTTGTTAGGAATTTTGACCCGATTTCTAAGAGTTTAAATTCAATAATCTAAGTGATATTACCTTCTTATTTTTAATTTTACAAAAATGAACTTTAATATTTAATGTATGACTCTATTAAAAGACTAAGAAGCATTTGTAAAAGAAGATCTATACAATTTGCAAAATAAGGCGTACGAAGAAAGTATTCTTCTTTAACAGAATGAATAATGATCAACAATATGTTTAGCAGAACCTTTTATTTCATCACATATTTTTTTGGTAACTTGCCCATAATAATTTTGTAAATCAGTTAAAGGAGGAATTTTCCATGGCTCTTACACCATATGAACCATTTCGTCAATTCGATAATTTCAGAAGAGAAATGAATCGCTTTTTTACAGAAGGGTTTCCACATTTATTTGAAGGATTTGAACGTACGGGTATTCCAAGAATGGATGTTCATGAAACGGATCGTGAAGTTATTGTTTCGTGTGAATTACCTGGATTAGAAAGAAAAGAAGATGTCCAAATTGATTTAGATCAAAACACTCTAACAATTAGTGGTGTCATTAATCGCAGCAATGAATTAAAAGAAGAGAATATGCATCGTATGGAACGTTTCACTGGCCGTTTCCATCGCTCCATTACTCTTCCAACGAATGTGAAAGATGATGAAGTACAAGCCTCCTATCGAAATGGCATTTTAGAAATTCGTGTACCGAAAGAAACGAGAGGGACTAAAAGAAGAATTGATGTTAAATTCCATTAAGGTTTTCTTTGGCGGTGATGGAAATAATTCGACAAACCGCCAATTTTTTATTGCATTTTTTGCAAAAGACCTTTATGATGGATATATATAAACTAAATACTATATATTGTATATAATCAAAATAATAGATACTATATATTGATAAACCAATAAACAAAGGTGCTAACAGCTTAAAAGGGAATCTGGTGAAAGTCCAGAACTGTCCCCGCAACTGTAAGTGCTACGAAATGAAGCTACCCACTGTATGTTTATCATATGGGAAGGGTTCAAAGTAGGATGAAGCACAAGTCAGGAGACCTGCCTTTGTTGAAGCGTTTCTGATTCTTCGGGGTGTGAGAAGATGAAACGATGGTTTAAAAGGAAAGTTGTGTTCTTAGAACAAATCTATATCCTTTTATATCATCGTTTGATCCACTCACCCAAGAAGAGTGGATCTTTTTTTATCTGTTAAAGGAGGACGTATCATGTTACAAACAAAATCTATGCAATTACAAGATGTTATGAAACACAATCAATTAGAAACTGAAAATTTAAAAGAGTATTTACACGAGATTGGACAGGCCTTTCCACCCCTTTCTTTACAGCCCTATATGGAACGAATTTTATCCTATGTTGAATACCAGCCATTTCATCACATTTCAAAGCTATCAAACTTTTTAATATTAGAAGCTTTAGCTAATATTTCAGAAATGGAGCCTGACTGGACGTATTTAGCAGCAAGAATTTATCTTGATCAGCTTTATCTTGAAGCGAAAGAAAATAGAAATGATAATCAAGCCTACGGAAACTTCTATCATTTAATCTACACGCTAACGAAGAAAGGAATCTACCATTCTCATTTATTAGAAAACTATACCAAAGATGAAATCCAAGAAATAAGCACTTATATAGACCCGTCACGAGATCATTTATTTACTTATATCGGTTTAAAAACATTAGCAGACCGCTATTTAGCTAAAGATTACGATAAAAGAATTTTTGAATTGCCGCAGGAGCGATTTATGGTCATCGCTATGACCCTCATGATGAAAGAAAATAAAACAGATCGATTATCTCTAGTAAAAGAAGCCTACTGGGCATTAAGTAATCTATACATGACAGTTGCTACTCCTACATTAGCAAACGCAGGTAAATCTTATGGACAGCTATCAAGCTGTTTTATCGATACAATCGATGATAGTTTACAGGGAATCTTTGATAGTAATACAGACATAGCGAACCTTTCGAAAAACGGTGGCGGAATCGGTGTTTACTTAGGAAAAATAAGAAGCCGCGGTAGTGATATTCGTGGTTTTAAAGGCGTTTCATCAGGTGTTATTCCATGGATGAAGCAGCTTAATAACACAGCAGTAAGTGTTGATCAGTTAGGACAGCGTAAAGGAGCCATTTCTGTTTACCTTGATGTATGGCATAAAGATATTTTCTCCTTTTTAGATGCAAAATTAAACAACGGTGATGAACGTTTAAGAACACATGATTTATTTACAGGGGTATGTATTCCAGATTTATTCATGGAACAAGTAGAAGCACGTGGTGACTGGTATTTATTTGATCCTCATGAAGTTCGAAAGATAATGGGATATAGTTTAGAGGATTTTTATGACGAAGAATACGGAAATGGAAGCTTTCGTGAAAAATATTGGGAATGTGTAAACGATCCAGCATTGTCAAAGGAAAGGGTACCAGCGATTGAAATAATGAAGCGAATTATGATTAGCCAGCTTGAAGCCGGTACACCATTCATGTTTTACCGAGATGAAGTAAACAGGCAAAATGCCAATAAACATGCTGGTATGATTTATTGTAGTAACCTATGTACAGAAATTACACAAAATCAAAGTGCCACAACTGTTGAAAAGCAATATACAGAAGACGGAAAAATTATCATTGTGAAAAAACCAGGGGATTTTGTTGTTTGTAATTTATCCTCCATTAATTTAGCCCGGGCTGTTCAAGATGATGTGTTAAAGCGATTAATTAAAATTCAAGTCCGCATGCTTGATAATGTTATCGATTTAAATAATATTCCGGTTCTTCAAGCGAAAATGACAAATGAAAAGTATCGGGCAATTGGTCTCGGTACCTTTGGCATGCATCACTTATTTGCCTTAAAGAAAATCAAATGGGAAAGTGAAGAAGCGGTCGAATTTGTAGATCAATTATATGAGAAAATTGCGTATTACACGATCGAAACAAGCATGGAATTAGCTAAAGAAAAAGGGGCCTACCCGCTATTTAAAGGCTCAGAATGGGAAACAGGTCATTATTTTGAAAGAAGAGGCTATAGTAATGAAGATTGGCTTACATTAAAGGAGCAAGTACAAAAATACGGAATTCGAAATGGTTATTTAATGGCTGTAGCTCCAAATGCTTCAACATCCATTATTGCTGGAAGTACAGCAAGTATCGATCCTGTTTTCAAAAAAGTGTATGCAGAAGAAAAGAAAGATTACAAAATTCCAGTAACTGCACCAGATTTAAGTCCTGAAACGACTTGGTTTTATAAATCAGCATATTTTATCGATCAAACTTGGAGCATTCAACAAAATGCTGCCAGACAAAAGCATGTTGACCAATCGATTTCGTTCAACTTTTACGTACTAAATACTATCAAAGCGAAAGATTTATTACATTTACATCTAACTGCATGGAAATCTCGATTAAAAACAACCTATTATGTTCGTTCAACATCTAGTGACATAGAAGAATGTGAATCCTGTGCAAGCTAAGGAGGAATTTTCATGAGTGTAAAAACATTGACGAAGCGTGTGCTGATGGACCCTGAAGCACCAAACCGATCAACCGCAATCGTAAACGGAAAAAGCTCTAACGTATTAAATTGGGACGATGTCCGATATCCTTGGGCTTATCCAAAATATAAACGAATGCTAGCGAACTTTTGGACACCTTTTGAAATTAATATGTCTCAAGACATTAAACAATTTCCTCAATTAACAGAGCATGAAAAAAATGCATTTTTAAAGATTATTGGATTACTCGCACTATTAGATAGTATTCAAACCGATTACGCTGGAAAGGTAGCCGATTATATTACTGACTCAAGCATTAATGCCTTAATGATTATATTAGCTCAGCAGGAAGTGATTCATAACCATTCATACTCTTACGTGTTATCTAGTCTCGTTCCAAAAAAAGTTCAAGACGAAGTATTTGAATATTGGCGAAACGAGCCTGTATTAAGAAAACGAAATGAATTTGTAACAAATGGATATCAAGCCTTTGCTGAAGAACCAAATGTCGAAAACTTATTAAAATCGATCGTATTTGATGTCATATTAGAAGGGTTATTCTTCTACTCTGGTTTTGCTTTCTTCTATCATTTGGCGCGTAACCAAAAGATGGTTGCTTCAAGTACAATGATTAACTATATTAACCGTGATGAACAGCTCCATGTAGATTTATTTGTGAAAATATTTAAAGAAGTGTTAAAGCAATACCCAGAATATGATACTCCTGAGTTAGAAAAATTTGTAATGGATACATTTAAAAAAGCAGCAGAGCTTGAAATCGAATGGGCACGACTCATTATTGGACATAACATTGAAGGACTTCATTTACAGGATGTTGAAAGCTATATAAAATTTTATGCAAATGTCCGTTCCAATCAGCTCGGTTTTCCACGTCCATTTGAAGGCTACCGGACAAATCCATTAAAATGGATTAAAGCCTATGAAGAAGTAGACCTTGGAAAATCAGACTTTTTTGAGCAAAAATCAAGACAATATACAAAGGTTAATCATATTGATAATGGATTTGATGAACTATAAAAAAATCTGCCCCTAAAGTTAGGGGCAGATGTATACTAAGAAGATGTTGCAACCTGCTTTGGAACAAACGACATTCGAATCCACTTTTTATTTTTCCAGCGCGCTAAAACAAGCAATCCTCGAAGCCATTCATCTACAATAAAACCAATCCAAATGCCAATTAAACCAAAATCCAATACAATTCCTAAGAGATAAGCTAACGTAACACTTACTCCCCACATTGATAAAACACCTATGACAACAGGAAATTTTGCATCCCCAGTCGCTCTGAGTGCGTTAATAATAACTAAATTAAAGGAACGACCTGGCTCTAATATAACCGTTAGCCATAATAGAATACTCCCCATAGCAATTATGTCATGATTTGTAGTAAAAATTGAAAGCAACGGCTTGGAAAAAGTTGCAATAATGAGTCCAAAAACGACTGCGAGCGCAATTGCCCACTTCGTACTTTTCAAACATCTTTTATAGGCATCATCGATCATATTTGCGCCAATATAATGTCCAATTAATATTTGCGTTCCCTGCCCAATCGCCACTCCAAATAAAACAATAAACATCATCATATTTTGTGTATAAATTCGGGTTGTCATCATTTCAGTACCTAAAAGTGTAATGAAATAAGTAATCACTAGCTGAGAAGCTGAATATGAAATTTGTTCACCTGCTGTTGGAATACCGATTGACAACAATTTATTTAACTGCTGTTTAATCGTAATAAACGGTAATTTTAAAAAGATTGGTTGACTAGTCCGCATAACCATAAAATATCCTAAACAAATCAATCCAATAAATCGGCTAACAACCGTTGAGATTGCTACTCCTTCCACACCTAAGACTGGTACTCCAAAAGGACCAAAAATAAACAAATAGTTTCCAATGACATTCAAAACGTTCATTCCGATTGTGACAACCATTGTTTCTTTCGTCATTCCATAGCTTTTTAAAATAGCACTTTCTGTCATAATCAGTGCCTGAATAAAAGACAGTCCCCCAATTAACGCTAGGTAAACATGTGCTTCTTCAAGTAAATATCCTTCCAAATTCATCCCTTGTAAAATTGGTCTACTAAAAAAATAAATGAATAAGCTGATGACCAAACTAAAAATGAAATTCGCAAAAAGTGATACAAAGGCTACTTCTTTTGCTTTTTGTAATTGATTAGCTCCTAAATATTGACTCATGACAATGGTCGTACCAGATGAAATAAATCCAAATAACACGATTAAGAAAAAAAGAAGCTGGTTCGCCACACCAACTGCTGCAACCGCATCATCATTATATTGACTTAACATAAGCGTATCGGCATTCCCCATTAGCATATGAAGTAATACTTCAATAAAAATAGGCCATGTAATCGCCACTAATGACCGATTTTTTAAACTTGACAATTTGGTATCCCCCTTTAATTAATCCGACATCAAAACTATCACTAGTTTAATGAGAATAAAGTATAATTGTAAGAGAAAAAAACGAATTACTTTGGACTATTCCGATATTTTGGAGGATATCAAATGACAGTTATATCTTTTCCAGTTCCACCTTATCCAACATTTATTAAGGGTGGAGAAGCTATTTTTCGCAATGGAGAAAAACACGTTTCACGTACTTATCCAGTCTTTGATTTGTTATATGTAAAACGTGGAACTCTTTGGATAAAAGAAGAAGACAAAACGTTCGAGGTTGGTTCCGGGGAATACATCATTTTAATTCCAAATCGATTTCACGGTGGCTATAAACCATCTGAAAAAGATACAGAATTTATCTGGATTCATTTTGAACTACCGTCCTATCAAACGACAAATAAAACAACCATTAATTGGTCCAACTGTTTCCAAAAAGAAGGATCTTTTACAAAACCAACGGAATATACTTTTTTCATTCCACAATCGGGAAAAACTAGACAGCGTGATCGTCTAGAACAACTTTTAAATCAAATTGTTCAATTAGAAAAAAGCTTAGTCGTTGATAAAGAACTTCAACAACAAATTATTTTTTCAGAAGTTATTTTACAACTACAAAAGGATGCATTATCTGTTCCAAGTACCTACGAAAGGGTTTGTGAACGTGTATTATCATATATTCATCAAAACTATTCTAAGCCATTAAAGCTTCAAGAAGTCGCTAAAATACTTCATTACCATCCGGACTATATGACACGATGTGTCAAACGGACAATTGGAATGAATCTAAGTCAATATATTATGTACTATCGAATTTCAAAAGCAAAAGAAATGTTGTTAAATACGAGCCAAACCATCTCATCCATTGCCCAAGAGGTAGGATATGAGGACATTACATACTTTTCGCGCGTATTTAAAAAGTTAGAAGGAATCACTCCACAACAATTTCGACGGATGATGTATCGAATATAGTAGAGTTTTATGAATGCTTCTCCTAAATTTAAAAATTTCGTTCAAAATTATGAAAGGAGTGTTCCCTAACAACAGAACACTCCTTAGATTGACAAACTTTAAGATTTGGTTTGGGAATTTTGATTTGTTACTTCCTGTTTTTTCTGAATGAGAGTGGCTTCATAAATTTGTGCATCAGTCTCCTTTTTAATATGCTCTTCAACTTTTACTCTACCTCTTCCCATTCATTCTCCTCCCTTTATTCATCCACATAAGTTGTGAAATTTCGCATTTAGACTAAATGTATTCGTTTACATTCAACTTATGCATGGGCTACTAAAATTTTTAAACCATTCTTAAAAGTGGCTTCCAATCATCAATCCTATAAATGCAACCATTAATCCGATTCCATAACTGAACATTAAATAAAGTAACATCATTTTCTTTTTCTTTAATAATTTAATATTTTCTAGTTTAAAAGTTGAAAAGGTAGTGAAAGCTCCGAAAAAACCTACTCCCAAAAGTGCTAAAACATTTTGACTAACGCTTAAACTTACTAACAATCCAAGTCCGAAAGAACCTATTATATTAACAATAAAGGTTCCATATGGGAAAGAAGATGTTAGTTTCTTTTTACAAACCTGACTAATTCCATAACGACTTATTGCACCAAAAAAGCCTCCAATGGAAATCCATAAAATCATGTGGACACCACCTTTTTATCACTAACGATATATCCAAAATAGGCAAATAATAGCCCTCCGAAAAAGCTAACAAATAGATAAATAAAAGCGTATACTAAAAATCCATCTTGTATTAATTGAACCATTTCAACACTAAATGTAGAAAAGGTTGTAAAAGAACCAATGAGTCCTGTTCCAATTCCTGTTGATATATAAGTTGGGAGGATGTTCTTTTCCATAAAAGCTTTTGTAAACCATCCTAATAAAAAGCAGCCAACTAAATTGACAAATAAAGTTCCCATTGGAAAAGGAGTTAATATATTTGATAAAAGCACATTACATCCATAACGTAAAAGGGAACCGATCATTCCACCAATCCCTACTGCCAAATAATTCACATTTTTCACCTCATCATAAATACTAAAAAAACTCCAACAATGATGTTGAAGTCTTTTTTAGTATACTATTCCTTTTTTTACATAGACAATATATAGATATTAAATAGAATGAGGTTGCTCTTGAATACGTAATTGCTGTTTGGCAAATCTTCGGTACAACTCATGTTTTTGAAACAATTGTTCATGAGTTCCGATCCCTGTTACTCTTCCTTTTTCTAAAAAGATGATCTGATCAGCATCTACTACTGTTGATAGTCGATGAGCAATGACTAAAGTGGTTCTCCCTTTCATTAAATTATTTAAAGCATTTTGGACCATAATTTCGGATTGACTATCTAAACTTGACGTCGCTTCATCTAACATTAAAATTTCTGGGTCACGTAAAAGGGCACGTGCTATTGCGATTCTCTGTCTTTGACCACCTGAGAGCTTAATTCCTCTTTCTCCTACTTCCGTTTCGTAACCATTTGGTAATTGGCTAATAAATTCATGGGCAAATGCCATTTTTGCTACTTCCTCCACTTTTTCCATCGAAACATCTTGATCTAATCCATATTTGATATTATCAAGGATGGTTCCTGAGTAAATAGGGCTTTCTTGTGAAACATATCCAATCCTTTTTCGCCAAGATTTCAATGAAAAGCTTGTAATTGGATCATTTCCATATAAAATGTTTCCTTTCATCGGCTGATAAAACTGTTCAATAAGAGAAAATAAAGTTGTCTTCCCACTTCCACTCGGTCCAACGATTGCTGTTACCTTCCCTTCTTCAGCTGTAAATGAAACCTCCTTTAATACAATTTCTTTTGAATCATAACCGAATGTAATTTTGTCAAACACTAATGGCCGATTATCTTCTGGTACTTCTTCTCCGTTATTCAACTTTTCTTCATCTAATTGTAAAATTGATAAAACCTTTTCGGTTGCTCCAACTGTTTTTTGAAATTGAGTAAAAAACATAACAACTTGTGTAATTGGCATAATAATTTGGAATAGGTAAATGAAAAAGGCAACGAGTTCTCCTGTGGTCATAGCACCGGAAGTTACACGTATTCCACCAAATCCAATAATAAGTACAAGAACAACGATAATAACGGATGATACTAAAGGAGAGAGAATGGCTTGAATCATTCCTTCTTTTAACCCAAATTGATAAAGCTTTTTAATACCATTTTTCCCCTTTTGATATTCGACATCCTCCGCATTGGATGCTTTCACTAAACGTATCTCTGAAAGTACTCTTGTCAGGTTTGCCGAAAAGCGAGCCGTTTCACTTTGAAGACCTCTTGAAATTTCCGCCATTTTCTTACCAATAGGAAGTAAGATGAATATCGAAATCGGAATAATTGAAAACATAACTAATGTCAATGGCCAATCTAAATAAAATAAAACGAGGATGACTCCTATTATTGATATTAACCCAGTTATAAATCCCGTCAGATGTTCCGTTATTAAATTTCGAATAATAGCTGTATCATTTGTCATACGGCTTACTGTATCTCCCGTTTCGTGTTGATCATAATACGAAACATGAAGCACTAAAAGCTTTTTCCACAAAAGCTCCCGTATTGAAGCAATAATATGTTGTCCTACTTTTGCTAATAAATAAACGGAAATACCTCCTGCAACCGCTTGAAGTAAAAAGGCAGCGATAATCCAAATAATAAGGTTTATATTTATATCTCTTAATGAAAAATGATCGATAAACTGACTAGCTAATAAAGGAATGGCTAAGCTTGAAATTGTAGTTATAACACTTAAAAAAAGCGATAACCCAATTAAAAATTTTGGAGGTTTAATCTTTTGAATAAGGTCTATCAACTGCTTCCAACTTTCCATATTAATATGATTCTCCATTCTAATCCTCCACTTTAAAACTAGTTCACTTCCATTATACATCCAATAAAAATGAATGTTTATTTCTAATATGTACAAACTAACGAAGTCAAAAAAGGAGGTGAAATGATGCCAAACTTAAATGACCGTAAATTTAGAAAAATTCAATCAGAAAGTCAAAAGCAAGGAAAAACACAAGAAGAATATGCACAAGAACTTACTAAAAACCGTGCTAGGAGTCAACAGAAAAATAAGTAAAGGAGGAGACTAACATTTCTCCTCCATCATATTTTTTATTATTCACTATCTTTTTTCATTCTTAATAGCCTTAATGCATTTAGTGTAACGAGTAACGTTGCGCCCATATCAGCAAAAATTGCTATCCAAAGTGTAAGCCACCCTGGGACAACAAGAAGTAATGCTAATACCTTAATTCCAATTGAGAAGGTTATATTTTGTTTAATAATGGACAATGTTTTCCGACTAAGTCGAATTGTAAACGGAAGCTTCTTTAAATCATCTCCCATTAAAGCAATATCTGCTGTTTCTAAAGCTGTGTCTGTTCCTGAAGCTCCCATTGCAAAGCCTACTGTTGCTTGTGCCAAAGCTGGGGCATCATTCACACCGTCACCCACCATTGCGACTTTTCCGTATTGATTTCTGATTTTTTTAATTTCATTTGCTTTCTCCTCAGGTAACAGTTCCCCAATGACTTCAGAAACATGAACCTCTTGGCCAATTGCTTTTGCTGTTCGATTGTTGTCCCCTGTTAACATAATTGTTTTTTGAATGCCTAAATGTTTTAATGTATCCATAATCGCTCGGCTTGATTTTCGAGCCTTATCAGCGATTGATACAACTAATAAAACATCTTGAGTATTTGAAAATAATACAACTGTCTTTCCTTCAGACTGACGCTTACTAATTAATTGCTGCATTTTGGGAGATAATCTTTTCTTTAAAACTTGTTGGACGAAGTTTGGGCTCCCTACATAATATTGAACTCCATCAATGATTCCAGTAATCCCTTTTCCTGTTACAGAAGAAAAATCTTGAACTTCCTTTAATGGAAAATTGATCTGTTCATTTTTCACATAGTCTACAACAGCAAATGCTAATGGATGCTGTGATTGACTTTCGAGTGCAGCCATTTTCATTAAAGCTTCCTCTTTTTCACCTATTAAATGATCCACATTTGTTACAACAGGCTTTCCTGTTGTGATGGTACCCGTTTTATCAAAAGCAATGGCTTTTAGCTTCCCCGCTTCTTCAAGGTAAATTCCACCTTTTATAAGGACACCGTTTCGAGCAGCATTTCCAATGGCAGTTACAACGGCAACAGGTGTCGAAATGACGAGGGCACAAGGACAACCAACGACTAATACAGCTAAACCTTGATAAATCCAAGTTAACCAATCAAGATTAAAAACAAGCGGTGGAATCACGGCAACAAGTAAAGCGATAACCATGATGAGCGGAGTATAATATTTAGCAAATCGATCGATAAAAGCTTGTGATGGAGCCCGTTCAGCTTGTGCTTCTTCAACTAGATGAATGATTTTCGCTAATGTTGTATCTTCACTTCTTTTCGTTACTTCTACCCTTAAAAACCCTTCTCCATTTAACGTACCTGCAAAAACTTCATCCCCTTCTTGTTTCCAAACAGGAATTGACTCTCCGGTAATAGCTGCTTGATTTACGGATGAAGCCCCACTAACGACAACACCATCCATCGCAATTTTTTGTCCTGGTTTTACTAATAAAAGGTCACCAATTTGAATATCTTCAACCTTTACCTTTAATTCTTGATTTCTACGGAGAATAAGAGCTTCCTTTGGGGCAATATCCATAAGTGACTGAATCGATTTTCGAGCTCGCTCCATTGAATAAGACTCCAGCGCTTCACTAATAGCAAATAAAATGACAACCGTCGCGCCTTCTCCCCATTCCCCGATAATCGCAGCACCAATAATAGCAATCGTCATTAATGTCTTCATATCAAATTGAAGACGTACTAAATTTTTTAATCCAGTTTCAAATAACCGAAAGCCACCAATAAATATGGCTGCGATATAAAAAGCTACAGCATAATTAGCATAATCCTCAAGGAAAAGGGAAATTCCCCATCCAATAATAAGGAAGACGATAGAAAGTAAAGTAGCTCCATACCTTTTCAAAAAGGGTTCTTTTGGAGTAATTATCTGTTCATTTTCAGGGTATATTTTTAGCTTTTCAAAAGCACCTGCTTTTTCAAGCTCTTTTATTGTAACATCTCCATAAACTGTAACCTTCGACGCTCCGAAATTTACTTCAGCATCCTTTACACCTTTTAAGTTTTTTACATTATTTTCAAAGGTTTTTGCACAACCAGCACAAGAAAATCCTTGTACCCGATATACCGCTTTTTGTTCAGCCACGTGACTGCAACTCCTTCTGATGAGTATATGCTAATTGGATAATTTGTTTAACATGATCATCGTCTAAAGAATAATAGGCAAGTTTCCCTTCTTTCCGATATTTTGCTAAACCTAAATTACGAAGAAGGCGTAAATGATGTGAAGCTGTTGCATTAGAGCTACCAACAATATTAGCAATATCACATACACATAGCTCTTCTTCCAATACTAAAGCATAAGCAATTTTAATTCTCGTTTCATCTGCTAACGCTTTAAAAATTTTAGCGACATCTTGATGATTAGGCTCTGTTAACTGCCCTTTTAGTTTTTCAACCTTTTCTTCATCCATACATACGACTTCACAAGTATCGATTTCTTTCATCATACCACCTCATATATTCAAACATTCAAACAATCGTTTGAATGTAGTGTATGTTAAATCTCAATATCTTGTCAACCAATTTTTATCAATTTATGATGAAAAATACTTAACACAATATATGCTTGCAATAAAGGCTTTGTTAAACGTACTATTGGTATGTTCAAAGATTTCTTATCGCTTCAGGCGGACGCTTTCCGAACTTGCACAGGACGTGTTGGCCTCTGCGTTGGCCACAGGACGTGGCCGATCTTAGCAGAGGTTCATTCTTTCTCCTCCTCGCGAGGGTACCTCGCTGCGGGGTCTCGCCTGGCTCGCTATCCCGCAGGAGTCGCCGCCTTTCGCTACATATCCTATTAGAGGAAACAATATTTACTAAAAAAGCTTTCAAAAAAGCATATAAAAAAGTGCCTCTATATTTAGAGACACTCTACTCTGTTTTTATTTCTTGTCGCAATCGTATTAATCGGTACAGGTTAATAATGATTGTTTTTGAAACAGCATACGTTGGTACTGCTAAAATCATTCCAAGGATCCCTGCAATATTACCTGCTACAAGTAAGAGAATAATAATGGTTAACGGATGTGTATCTAATCGTTTTCCGATAATTAATGGTGACATGACATTTCCATCAATTTGTTGAACAATCACAACAACTAAAATGACAAGAAGAGCTTTTGTCGGTGAATCCAATAAACCAACAATGATTGCTGGTGCAACCCCAATAAACGGACCTACATATGGAATAATATTTGTTACAGCAACGACTAAGCCAAGCAATAAAGCATATGGTAAACCAATCAATAAATATCCGATAAAAGAAAATATCCCGACGAGAAGTGAAACAATCATCTGTCCTCGTATGTATACAGATAAGGTTTCTCCTGTTTCCCTCAAAATTCGAATGACTTCATGGCGATAATCCTTCGGAAAGAATTTCGTAACAGTTTTCGGAAATTTATCCCCGTCTTTAAACATGTAAAACAAAATAAAAGGAACGGTAATAATAATTAATGTAACGTTGGCAATCACATTAAACACAACTTGAAAGCCTTGTGACACGTTTTGTGTAAAAGTCGAGACATAATTCGTTAATGTATTTTCGATCTTATCTAATGATATAAATTCTTGTGTCACAATCCATTGAATCCAAGTGCTATGATATAAATCTTCAATGACTCTTCTAGACTGTGTTATATATGTCGGCATGTTTTTAATTAAATCGTTAAACTGATTCACAATGGTTGGACCAATTAACCCAACTACAATTGATATTCCACTTATAAATAAAACATACAAAATTAAAATGGAAAGGGTTCTTGGTACTCTTCTCTTTTCTATAAAATCTACAACAGGATTTAGTAAAAAATATAAAAAGCCTGAAATTAAAATGGGAAAAAACAATGTTGTGGCAAAAACGACAATCGGCTTAAATAAAAAGGTAATTTTTGTACTAAAGTAAATGATTAAAACAACCATTAAAATTTCAAAAGTCCAAAAATGAATCTTTGATTTAAACACCCAATATGCCTCCTACAGTTTCATAATCACCAATATTTAGCGTATCATACTTTTCTTACAAATTTAATCCAAAAGTTGTAGCATTCTTGTATCAGATGACGGATTCTTTTTGTTACAAGCAATATTAAAATAAAAACAACTAAAATTTGGAGGTAGTAACATATGAACGAACATGTTCTTGTGATTGGTGGTACCGGGATGCTACGGGATACAACGTTATGGTTATTAGAAAAAGGGTATCACGTTTCAGTCATCGGAAGAACTTCTATGAAACATCAACAACTGCAAAAGCAAACACTTCATAAAGAGAAATTACATTCCATCAAGCTCGACTATTATAATACTCCTTTACTTCTTCAAGAGATCAAAAAAGTTATTCAACAGTATGGACCGATTTCTATTGTTGTATGCTGGATTCGTTCTGATGCTATAAGCTCTCTAAAAGTTATATGTAATATAATTCAACAAACTACTGATAAACAATGGAAGCTATATCATATTCAAAGCTCAACCAAATTTTTCAAAAAGGAAACCATTCTTGTTCCGGATAACTGTCTATATCGTTCGATTTTTCTAGGCTTTATACTAGAAAATAATCAATCACGGTGGCTAACCCACGATGAAATTTCAAATGGTGTCATTGAATGTATAAAGAATGACCCTCCTGAATCAATTGTTGGAACCGTTACACCATGGGAAAAGAGGCCATCGTATTAAACGTTTGTTTTCATTAGCTTCGTTAAATGAATTCCGACTACTTGAAAATGGGATACTTCTTTAAATCCAAATTTTTTATATAAGCGAAGAGCCGGTTCATTTTTAGCACCTGTTGTCACATAATATTTCTCCATGTTCGGTTCTAGTTGTAAGACATAATGAATTAAAGTGGATGCCACACCTTTACGAAAATGTTTTGGAGACACCATCACACGTGAAAGAATAAAAGCGTTATCTTCAATTTCATATGCTGTAACCCCAATTAACCTTTCATTTTCAAAATAGCCGTAGAAATGCTCATTTGATTCGATCAAAGAGTCGACCGTTTCCATTAAAGGCGGAATTCGATAAGAATCTAAATATTTCACTTCTACTTTGTATGCTTCCTTTTGCAAACGTAATACTTTTCTAGCATTTTTTCGATCTTTAATATCAATTTTTTGTATCATCATCTTTCACCTAATCACACTTGTTTTCTATTTAAAATGGATAACGTATAATGAAGTTTGGAACCTTTTGTTTGCAGGTGATAAATGGTGAATCGTTTTCTTGAATATGTATTATTAACGATCGGTTCTTTTCTTGTTGCTGTTGGAATTGAACTGATTTTAGCTCCTAACAATTTAGTCGACGGTGGAGTAACCGCCATTGCTATCATGATCAATCATCTTTTTGAAATTCCAATCTTTTTTATTTTTCTCGGTTTGAATATTCCAATCCTTCTTTTTACAGCAAAAGATGTTGGAAAAACATTTGTCATACGAACTCTTTACGCCAACATCGTTGCATCCATCGGATTTATTTTGTTACGTCCATTACCAGCCATTACCGAGTCAGAAGTGTTAATTGTTTTATACGGAGGTTTTATAGTTGGTCTAGGTATCGGAATTGTGGTTAAGTTTGGCGGGGCCATTGACGGTACGGAAATGCTTGCCATCTGGTTTCATAACCATTTAAAAATCCCAATCAGCACATTTTTATTAGCCATAAATGGGATTATTTTTACGATTGCTGCTTTTATTTTTTCAATTGAACAAGCCATGTTTTCTCTAGCTATCTTCTATATTGTGACAAAAATGATTGATTTTGTCCTAGACGGATTAAATCAAGGAAAGTCCATTATGATTATTTCAGATAAATGTGAAGAAATTGGAGAAAGCTTAGTTAATCACTTAAATTTGTCCATTACATACCTTCAAGCCATTGGAGGCTACTCAAAAGAGCCAAGAAAAATCATTTATTGTATCTCAAATCGTTTTACTTATCCTCGTGTAAAAGAACTCGTCTTACGAATTGATCCGGATGCAGTTATCGAAGCTTCCTATGTCACAGAAACTTCCAATGTGAAAAAGAATATTCATTTTCCTTTTTTAAAGAGAATCGAGAAATAATTTTAAGAGGCTATAATGCCTCTTTTTCTTCACTTCACCTCTCCACCCTCATTAAATTAATACGAAAACCATACTAATGCTGAACAACAAAATAATCGAAAGAGAAATCAAAACTACTTTTTTTCCTCGATCTCCCATAAAATAAATATTGACAAGAAAGAAATAAATAATTGCAGCTGCGAAGATAAAGGATAAACACTCTTTTATTTTTTTATACGTAAGTTTAGTTTCTTCAAGCTGTTGAAATTGAAAATCTGGAGTAAAGCCATAAGGAACCGTAATGATCATAAAGGAATAGCCGAGAAAAATGACTAATCCAATGATATTTAATAAACCTCTTAAACTAATTTCTCGTTTAGGACGAGTTTTGATGTTTGTGGGTCGTTGATAATTAACTTCCATTTTGTATTCCCCTAATATTTATCTCGTTTTACAATAACCAATCTTTATTATGTTAAATAAAAATACCGAAACAAAAATAGCTATTATTGTATATAACGACAAGATGTATCCCTTCGATTTATTTTTCAGCAACTCCATCACTCTTGATCTTTTTTGAGACATTTCAAACAAATGATTTCGCCTTCTTGTTCAAAGTATTTAGGTATTCTCACCATACCATCATAGTAAGGGTACTGCATTTTGACATAAATCATTTCACCTTTTTCGATTTCCTTTAGACATTTAGAACATTTCGCCTTCTTCTTTTTAAACATAAGATCTCCTCCCAAATACAAATACGATTCAAACACTATATTTGTTTCAAAATTTTCCATAAATGTTGTATTAAAGCTTCATCCACTACTTTTATTACTTGTCTCAATCATTCCCAAAACTTTTCCATTACATAGGAAAGATATTTATCTTTTCCTTACTTTTAGCCAGAGTTTTTTTTACGAAACTAAAAAACTGGGCATTAGCCCAGTTATTAATACATCTATTCTATTCGTTTTGAAATTTGTTTTACTGTAAAAAGCAATAAAAAGGAAATAGAAATCATCAATAGGACAAATTTCCAAGCAAGTTCCAAGTTACCTGAGTCCATTGCGACATAAATGGCTGTTGGAATCGTTTGGGTTTTACCTGGAATGTTTCCAGCAACCATTAACGTTGCCCCAAATTCTCCTAAAGCTCTTGTAAAACTTAGTATAATTCCAGATACGATCGCTTTTGATGCCAGTGGGAAGGATATATAACGGAGGACCTGCCATTCGTTTGCCCCATCAACTCGAGAAGCATCTTCAATTTCTGAATGAACTGATTCTAATCCAGTTTTAACCGCTTGATACATTAGCGGAAATGCAACAACGGATGCTGCTATAACAGCAGCCCACCAAGTGAAAATAATCGGTTGATGAAACAACCATTCTACAGCTTGACCAACTACACTATTTTTTCCAAATATAATGATTAATAAAAAACCGACAACTGAAGGTGGTAAAACGATTGGTAAAAGAAAAATAGTTTCTAAAACAATTTTCCCCGGAAATTTTTTTCTCGCCATGAACTTTCCAACGATCATTCCGCTAAAAAATACGAGTACACTTGACACAATAGCTACTTTAATAGAAAGTTCAATTGGATCTAAAAACTCGTTATTCATCTTCCTTCAACTCACGAAAACCATATTTCTGAAAGATGTTCATTCCCTTTTCTTGACATATGTATTGTAAAAACAAATTTGCTTCTTCTTTTTTTTCCGAATTTTTCACTATAGCAATAGGATAAATGATTGGAGAATGATATGTTTCATCGATTTCCATTGCAATTGAGACATGTTTTGAATGGATCGCATCTGTTTTATAAACAATACCCGCTTCTACATTTCCTGTTTCAACATATGAAAGAACTTGTCGAACGTCTTTTCCAAACACAAGCTTATTCTCGACACCCTTCCATACATCAACATTTTCTAGAGCTTCTTTAGCATATTGTCCAGCAGGTACAGTATCAGGATTTCCAATCGCTATATGAGAAACGTTTTCTGTCATTAAATCTTGTAAACTTCTCACTTCATTTTCATCTTTCGGAACTATAAGAACTAAAGTGTTACTTATGACATTTACAATGGACTCTTGTTCAAGTAAGTTTTCGTTTACCAGTTCATTAATTGGTTTTTCCCCTGCTGAAAAAAATAAATCAACTGGTGCACCTTGTGATATTTGATGCTTCAATGTACCAGAGCCACCAAAATTTAAGTTGATCGTGATATTCTCATAATCTTTTTCAAAGGCTTCTTTTATTTCATATAAAGCCTCTTTTAGACTGGCGGCTGCTGAAATCGTAATTTCAATATTTTCTTCTTTTTTCTGACATCCAAATAAAAAGAAAATAGCCGTTAGAACGATACTAATCCGATAAAAAGCTTTCACTTATTTTCCTTCCCTTGTAATGATTTGTATACCGTATATTAATCATTTTATTTTAAAAAGACAAATAAAAATAGGGGCTGTTCAAAATGTACTGCCCCTTTCATAGTAAATTAAATTTCATTTCGGTGGCGGACGCTTTCCGCGGGCACGGCCTGTCTAGCTTCGGCTCCTAGCGTCTATCGAACGAGTCTCTCCCTCCCCTACGATAAGTCGATATCTGCTCGTTTTACTCTCAGTATCTCCTTTATCTCAGTGCGGGAGAGTCTCCCGTTCGTACGACGCTGGGCAGTCGCCTCCGCTTTTCTATCAGCCTCCTCGACTCGCATGCTCGTCTGTGGGGTCTTCGGCTCGTGCTGTTCCCGCAGGAGTCGCCGCCACCTCAATCTTTTCTCACTTCATTTTCGTACTTGTTACAGGTCCCATTATTATTTCATTGTCAGTTACATTCAAAAAATAGAATTAACAGAAAAAGTATGAAGAAAAACAAATATTTTTTATCCTTTTGCCCCATTTTATGGACTTATTAGACAGTCCCCAGCTTTTAACATTAACTTAGTTGTTTACGTCTTTTGTATATGAAATAACTAACTCCACCTGCAACTAAAATGAATCCAATAAGTAAGAAGTTAAATGAATTTGTACTTGTTTTTGGTAAAGTGTATCCTGATTCTGGTGCTGCAAACGATTGTTCATTTTCTTCAGAATCGACTTCGAAGGCAGCAAAAGTGCTAAAGTGGTCAGTTATTGCGATAACAACACCATCTTCATATGTTCCACCAATTAAATCCCATTTTTTCGTTTCTTCATTATAATAGTAAACTTTTACGTTTTCAGGATTCTTTACTTTTTTCGTTACTTTAAATTCAAGAATCATATTTTCATTAAATTTATGATATGTTTGACCGTTTGATGTAATCGTAAAATCATAAACAGCACTCACGGCATTTTCAATATCCTTCATTCGTTCGACATGAACTTCAACTTTGCCATCAGGTAAGTTAGCTCCTGGAATGACAACTGAAACATCTTCATTATACATTTTGATCGATAGACCCTTTTCTTTAATCTTTTTCACCTGTTCTTCACTTAGCTGTAATTCCACATTTGTTTCCTTTTGAATGTCAAGCTCTAATGTTGTATGATCTTTTACTCGATTTAATTCTTCTGTTTTGATCGTAGCCTTTCCATCCTTTATTTGTACATCAATTTTTGAATCCGTTTGTTTATCGTTATTTGATGAGTTGTCTGGTTGATTATTGTTTTGATCATCTTTTGAGTCATTGTTTGTACTTGGTGTTTCGGCAATGACAATACGTCCTTCTACTTTCGGTTCAACCGTTTTTACCTTTTGAATATAATGAATGACAGCTTCATCAAGTGCTGGGAAGTCATTCGTTTTATATCCTTCAAACATTGTATATTCGTCGCCACCAGCAGCTAAGAAGTCATTTGTCGCTAATGTGTAGGTTTCTTTCATATCCAGCGGTTTACCGTTAACTTTAACGGAATGAACTCTTTCACCAGCAGGCTTGTTTGGATCTATCGCAAACGTCATTCCAGCAACATGCGGGAAAGCACCTTTTGGTTCTGGGTATGCACTAACACCATTTTCTAATGCTTCTTTAATCACTTTTCCTGGGACTTCCATTGTTTGAATATAGTTACCAAATGGTAAAACCGTAATAACTTCACCTTTTGTAATAGGCCCTTTGTCAATCGAAGCACGGATTCCTCCACCATTTGTTATAGCAACATCAGCACCCGTAACTTCTAACATGACATCTGTAATTAAGTTACCTAAATTAGTTTCTCCTGTACGAACTAGTTCACGTTCTCCATCAAGCTTTACATTTGTTGTTCCAATTTCTTCAGATAAAATCTTCTCCTGATTGGATTGAATCTCATTAATTAGTGCTTCTACATCTGTATGTGGTGTTACATCCTGAGCCTCTTCTTTTGTAATTCGTGTTGCCTCTCGGTCAATTAATTTATTATTTTCGTCAAATGTTAATTCGACAACCCCTAAATTTTTCAAATATTCTCCAGCACTTACAATTAGTGTTCCACTATTTTCCAAATCATCGACAGTGTGACTATGACCATCTACAATTAAATCAATACCTGGAGCGCCTTCAGCAACTTTAATACTTGTTTCTGTACTTGATGCGTCTGTTCCTAAGTGTGTTAAAGCAATAATCACATCAACATTTTGAGCCTTTAGTTCACTTACCATTTTTCGAGCTGCTTCAACCGGATCTGTAAACTTAAGACCTTCAACGTTTTTCGGATGAGTTTTAAAGTGTGTTTCTGGAGTTGATAGACCAAAAATTCCTAGTTTTACGCCATTAATCGTTTTAATTGTATATGGCGGAAGGACAAGCTCACCTGTATCTTCATAAATGACATTGGCACTTATAACAGGGAAGTTCGTCATTCCACTTAACTCGAGTAATCGTTTATATCCATAGTTAAAATCATGATTCCCAGCCGCCATGGCGTCATAACCTATTTTGTTCATGATTTTAACAATACTACTACCTTGCTCTAATGTAGCAAATGTTGTTCCATGGAATGTATCCCCAGCATCTAATAATAAAGTATGCTCTTTTTCTAAACGGAGCTGATCAATTAATGTCGCAAGCTTAGCAAATCCCATTCCATCATACTTTCCTTCAAAAACACGGGCATGGGAGTCATTTGTATGAAGAATCGTAATGGTTTTTGTCTTCGCTTTTTCTACAGCTTCATATACACTTACCGTACCAGACACTTCATTTCCAACAATTAAAATTGGTTTTCCTGTTGGACTTTGATTAGCAGCTACAAACTTTAACCCTTCAGGAGCTACGTCACCACCAGGTTGTGTAGATGAAAAATCTCGACTATTCACATATGTTTCAAATTTTGGATTTGAAGGGTTTGTTACATCATAAACGATAATTCCGCCAATACGCTCAAGTCCTATAAAAGCATAATTTTTGGAATCAATGGTTCCAACAACAACCGCTTCTGGCTCTGGACCTTTATCATCACTACGATCATCTTTTTTATTTTCATCATTACTTGAGTTAAAATAATCTGGAAGTGCTTTTGACGTAATTTGCTCAAAATCGTCTCCACTATCAAAAATAAGATTCATCGTTTCAGCATCGAAAATAGAGAATGAACGAGCACCGAAACCATAGATCGCTTCATATTTTCCATTTTCATTCTTAGGTGCAGAAGTTGTTGTCTTTAGTCGTCCTAGCTGATCTTCATTGAATAAGCCATTTGCTATCATTTCATCTAACTGTTGTTGAGTAAATCCATCAAATAACTCTGCATTTAGTTTGTAGGAGTCAACTAAATCTTTAACTCTTTTCTCCTCTGAAAAATTATCGTAATCTTGGGCATCTCCTTCATTTGGTGTTACAAGATAGGTTTTACCGTTCACTTCATAAATTGCCATACCATCTGGTTGATACATACCTAAAACTGGCCAAGATTTAATATTCACCTTATTGTCTTTGTTAGATGCATCAAGCCCATTATCTTCTTTTGAATGATCTTTAAAACCTAACGATTTAACAGAAACAAACTTTTTATTTTGAATATCAAGCTTTGCAATGGCATTGTTTTCTTGTAGAACAACATAAGCAAATTGGCTCTTTGAATCAACTGCAATATATTCCGGCTCTAAATCCTCTCTATATGTAGAATCTGGATGAACTTTTCGAACATTTGAATCAATGACATTTTCATCAAATGAAATAATTTCAACGTTCCCTTGCGTTAAACCTTCTGTCCCGCCTTGAACATCAATGATAGCAACAGAACCTTCTGGATTAATGCTATAATCGTCATTCGGTTCTCCTTCATTCGCCACTAAAGTATATTTTCCATCAGGTGTAAAAGTCACCATGTCTGGTAATGCACCGACACTGACATAGCTTAATAGATTCCCATCCTTGTCTAAAAATACGACAAAACCATTATTGGTTTTTGGCTCTGCTGGTACTGCTAACGCGAGATAATTTCCTTTTGGATGTAAAGCAACACTTGTAATATCAGATACTTGTCCTAATGTACTTGCTAAATCACTAAGTTTCACTCGTTTAATTAATGGAAGATTAAATTCTTGTCCAATTTTAGAGCCATCAACAATATCAAGTGCCTTCTGATGACCATTTACTGAAAAGATACGCTTCGTTTCAGGATCATAAGTAGTAATTTCTGCTCCGCCTTCATCAAAATCAGAACCACTATCGTACCGTGCAATCAAGTTTAAAGAAATGTTACTGCCTTCTGCATGATACGAAAATTCTTTCCCATCGGCTGACATTTCATCTGCTAGAACGTTTCCATTTACGAGAGAACATAACGTAATCATGAATACGAAAACGACTGACAACCATTTCTTCATTTTCTGGCACCTCCTGTAATAATTACCACAAATTCATCATAATGGTAGATTTTAAATGTACTGTTATGAATATTTTAATTATTTGTAAATATAAGACTATTGAACTTCAGTTATCTACAATTTTTCTTGAGGATTTTGAAATTCGCTCGCTTCCCGCGGGCGATCCGCGAGCCTCCTGGGCGAGGATACCTCGCTGAGTGGCTCACATGAGCAGCTTTTCCCGCAGGAGTCTCGCGAATTTCAACATACTTTAATTTAAAAATTCCTTATTACTACTACATAGACTCTAATAAAAAAAGAGTGCCTTGAAATAATGGCACTCTTTAAAAATATTTTATCGGTCAAATGATAGATTCATACATTTGTCATAATGAGATGTAAAAGAATAACCAATAACATTAAATCCCTTCCGCTTTAAAAATCTCGTCCCCAAATTTTTACATACTGAATCAGAAGCAACAACTACTATATCCCTTTTTTCAATTGTTTGATAATGTCTTTTTAAATAAGCAAGCGGCAAATTGTACGCTCCATGAATCGGATTATTTTTGGCTTCAGAATAGCCTCTTAAATCTAAGATTAAAGCGTTTTGAAGATTTTTCTCTGAAACATGCTCAACACAAGGAACTCCTCTTACTGGTACATATCTAACATAAAGAAGGCCAGCGATTAAAGCGAATATGATTATATTCAATATCATTAATTTATCTCCTTTTCTCAAACTAAATGAAACAATGATGATTTTATACCTATATAGGTATAAAATCAAGTATTTTGACTTGTGCATATAAAAACGGATCAAAATGTTTCAGTAATTTATGGCTTGAAATGCTGTACCACTTTTCCTTTACCATCTTTTAGTTCGATTTCTGCAAAAGCACCATTAATAAATGTCATCTGTGGAGGCACATGACCACAGTCAATTTCATAGATAATTGGGATATTTAGTTCATTTTCTAAATCTTTATAGACATCTTCAACTGTGTAATCTCCGACTGGTTGATTGGCTGGACTACGTCCAAAAAGAATCCCTGAACAATTTTCAAACCAGCCAGCTAATTTCATTTGAACTAGTGAACGTCTTAAATCTGTAGTCGTTAATTCACAGTTTTCCAAATACCAAATCAAAGGCTCATTATGTAAATATTTATTTTGAAAATCTTGTACTCTACCAAATGGAGTTCCGATTAAATGTCTAATGACATCAATACAACCACCAAGCAATCTTCCTTTTATTTCTATTGGATTGGTAGAATTCGTTTTCCACTCTGTATCTTCCGTTAAATGAAAAACACAAGGAGATGGATGATCATGATCCCATTCTTTTTGATATTTACTTGATGAATATTGAGTAACAGATTCCCCTGTTTTTGTTAATAATACGGTTTTCCACATAGCTGTCGTAACATCAGAGTATTCGCCTCTTAAATCAACTAAATTGGGACCATGAGCTGTAGCTATTCCAGTATTTAACGTAATAGCTAAAAGGAGTACACTTGTATCAGAGTAGCCTAATACCCATTTATTCCTTATTTTCCCAAAATCAAGCTCCTCTAGTATTTCAATAAGTAGTTCACCACCCCAAGGAGGAATAATGAGATCAATGTTTTCATTTTGCATCATTTCCATTAATTCATTTGCCCTCTTCTTTGCACTTGCAGCCTTTGCTTTCTCCTGTATCCAAACCGTCTCTCCACATACGACATGAAATCCCTTATTTTTCATCCTCTCGCAAGTACTTTTAAACATTGGATGCAATTCTTCCTGAACACCAGAGGAAGGGGCAGTTACACCAATCGTTACATGTTTATTTAAAAATGGGTAGATAATCATATGTTCCCCTCCTTGTCAAACAAATTTTGATAGTGGAATTTCCATGTTTTGAGATATTATACTTTATTTAATAAGTTGTTTGAAACAATTATTTTGAGAGAAATCGTTTTTATTTAAGAAGTCAAATTTATATCATTTAAGGAGAGTCATATTGTAAAAAATTCTTGGAATAAAGTAATCTATAAGATTTGGTCGCTTATATTTTTTTTGCACAATTTGAATTTGGCCAATGATTGGAGGAAATGGTAATGTTGATTCATCCAAAAGAATTTGTTTTTAACAATTTACGTTATATTATAAGATCTGCAAAGGAAGAGGATGCCAAAAATTTATCTGAAGTAAGATTACAAATTGATGGAGAAACAGAAAATTTAGACAGAGAAAAAGGTGAAGGTTATATAGATGAATGTGGTTTTAAACAATTAATTAAAGTTGATACAGAATGTAGTACGAACTTATTTTTAGTTGCTGAAGTCAATAATAAGATTGTAGGCTTTTCTAGATGTGAAGGAAATAAATTAAAAAGATTTTCTCATAAAGTAGAATTTGGGGTCTGTGTTTTAAAAGAATATTGGGGATATGGAATTGGAAAAAACCTTCTAAAAGAATCTATTTATTGGGCTGACTCAAATGGAATCAAAAAAATAAATTTAAGTGTCCTTGAGACCAATGAAAAAGCTATAAAGCTCTATGAAAGATATGGTTTTGAAGTTGAGGGAATTTTAAAAAAGGACAGAGTTCTATCTGACGGTAATTACTATAATACTGTTATCATGGGAAGGTTTAAAGAATAGCTTGAAAGAAGTATGCATTTTAAATAGTATGAGTAAATATAAGAGATTATTAATTTCAAAGATCCTTTGTTTCTCTTTAAACTCGCAAAAAGGGACTATTTAATAGTCCCTTTATCCACTAAAGAGCCTTTCTAATTACTTTTTTTAGTAAAGAACGGATAATAATCCAAAAATTAACTATAAAATTGTTTATGGTAATAAAGGCGTTTGATTTTTGCGAAACATGATTGATGGGACTTAGTCTACAGACTGTCTCAGTAGCTTAAATATATTTTTGGTAAGTAATACAAATAAATTTGTTGCTTTATACAGTTAATCTCTCAATTAATTTGACTTGTATTTCATCATGGGAAATGGGTTTTTGGTGAATGGCTTGAAGGAACAGTTTTCTTCCCATTTCAAATAAAGGTATTTCAATAGTTGTGATGTGCATAACTTTTGCAATTGGTTGATTATCAAACCCAATTATAGCTAAATCATCAGGTATTAATATTCCTTTTTCTTTTGAGTACGTTATCATTCCAGCAGCAACGATATCGTTCGTAACGAGTAAAGCCGTAGGTGGGTTGTTCATGTTAGTAATTTGATCGATAACTTGTACTCCATCTTCAAACTTAAAACAATTATAAAAAATGTAGTTAGGATCAAACGGTACATTTCCTTTTTTTAAAAAATCCATATAAGCTTTTTCCCTTTGTTGACTATTTGCCCCGTATTTTCTACCTATACAATAGCCAATTTTATGATGTCCCTTCTTTTGCAGATACTCCAATGCTTTGGAAAAAGCTTTATAATGGTCAACGAATGTTGAAGACACCTTATAACCTCTCGAATCTTCACAGAGAACGATTGGACCGTACTGTATGTATTCTTCGATCATATCCCATCCACAAATTCTTGAACAAATAATTAATGCATCGATTTGCTTGTGTTGTAACATTTTCAACGCTTCAATTTCTCGATTTTCATCGTAGTTGGTTTGAAATAGCACCAGCTTATAGTTATTGTTGACAGCTTCATTTGCTATCCCTTCCAACAGCATGCCAAAGTAAGGATGGTTAGTAAAAGGAATAACTACCCCAATAAGGAACGTTTCTCCTTTACTTAAATGAACCGCATTTATATTTCGTTGATAATTACACTCCTCAATTATGCGTAAAACAGCTTCCCTTTTTTCTTTACTAACATACGGGTGATGATTTAATACACGAGAAACAGTCGTAACAGATACCCCTGCCATTCTTGCAATTTCTCTAATATTTGGCACTGTAGCTGTCCTCCTCAAAAAAATGTAATCTACCTCTTGCTATGAAACGCGTTCCATCATTTACACTTTTAATGAAAAAGGAGGGGAATAAAATGTCCATTCTAATAGGTATTTTTTGTTTATTTTCTATGTGCATTTCTATTTTGTTTTTATCATCATTTCCAATTTCCTTGTTTCAGAAAAAACATCATACAAATGTAAAAGATCATTACAGTTTTTTATTTAATGTGTATGAAGAAAATAGGCACTGATATACATGGGGGACATGAGGAAAAAGCTCTTGTCCCTTTTTTTCATTAATTTCATTATCGTATAATTGATTTTAGCATAAAATTCCATTTACCTGTCCAAAGTTTTATTTTGTTAGAATAAATAAAAATGGTAACTGCCAAATGTCTTATCTCATTCATATAAAAAAATAAAGGGTCGTCTCAAAAAGTCTGACCCCACATATTTAAACCAATATATAGCGATTTATCACTTTATTAATAGCTGTGGGGTCTGATCCTTTAGTTTTGAGACAGGCCCTAAATATATTTCCGGTGAACTGATTTGCCATCATAGCTAAACACAACGGGTTTGTTTTCGATAATCGTTTCCATGTGAACATTTCGTCCCCATAGCTGGTAAATGTAAGGCAAGACTTTTTCTAAATATTTAACGTCTAGCTCAATGTCTTCAAACCAATGTTTTAAATAAAGCTCTCCATTTTTTAAATAATCTCCATCATTAACGGTAATGTATGGGAACCCTCCATTGACACGCATGCTGACAAGCTGATCACGGACCGATTCCCATTCTTTATCCACTATCTTGTAGTCTCGGCCTTGCTTTTGGAATAAGTACATGTCTTCTCTCATGACTAGGTCCTTCGTTAAATAATTTCGGATAAAGGAAATATCGGATTCAATTTCGCGGACTTCAAAGATTTTTTCACGACCTGAGTTTGGCTTGACACCTTGTTTTTTCAATTCTTCAGATGGATTATTATAACGCTCTTCAATGTCCTCAAAGATTTTTAATCCTAAATAATACGGGTTAATACCTGTTTTGGATGGTTGAACGACTCCAGCGTTAAGCTTTGCATACTCAATCGCTTCGTCAGTTGTCAAATCAAGCTCTCGCATAATTCGCTGGTGCCAATACGAAGCCCAGCCTTCGTTCATGATTTTCGTTTCTAATTGTGGCCAAAAGTATAACATTTCTTCACGCATCATCGTCATGATGTCACGCTGCCAATCATCAAGCTCACGACTATATTCTTCGATGAATAAAAGAATATCCTTTTCAGGCCTCGGTGGAAGCTTTTTCCTTCTTTTCTTTTTTGCTTGCTGCTCTTTTTTCTTTTTATGATCTAATGACCATAAATCATCATACTCAGTTGGGTTTGGTGTGTTTTCTTCCTCTTCTTCCTCATCCTCTAGGTTCCATGCAAGCTTTGGTCTGACTAGTGATGGATCAATATGCTCTTGAATCGATAAAACGGCATCTAAGAATGTTTCGACTTCTTGCTTCCCGTATATATGCTCATATTGTTTAATTCGTTCAGCCGTTGCTGACATACTTTCCACCATATCACGTTTCGTATTACTAAAACGAACGTTATTTTTAAAGAAGTCACAATGGGCTAAAACGTGGGCAACAATCAATTTATTTTGCACGAGTGAATTTGTATCTAACAAAAATGCATAGCATGGGTTGGAGTTAATGACAAGCTCATAAATTTTACTTAGGCCTAAGTCATAATGAAGTTTCATTTTATAAAATTGCTTCCCAAAGCTCCAATGAGAAAACCGTGTCGGCATTCCATATGCACCAAATGTATAAATGATATCTGCTGGGCAAACCTCATATCGCATCGGATAAAAATCGAGCCCCAGTCCCTTGGCCACTTCTGTAATTTCTTCAATGGAATATTGAAGAGCTTTCCTTTCTTCAGCGTTCATCATCCATCCCCCTTCTTATTCCCTTACAACAATTTATGAAACAAGTAGGGAGATGATGAACTTCATTTCCAGTTATTTTATTTAACTCTGAAAGTTATACCAATAAATGATACTTCAAATCTTTTCAGAAAAAATTCTATACTTGTAGTCTAAATAGCTTCCTTTAATAATAGCTCTGTTAAAGTGTAGTGTTGTGTTTTCAAGTATATAGTGAATCCTAAATTGGGTTATCTGAACTCTTAATTAACTAATCCCCATAAGAGCAAATTTATATACTTACTATTACTGAGTAAACAAATAACAAAGTCAAAACAATCCCTAAAACGTATTTAGAAAACTCTTTAAGCCTATCATTTTCAAATGTTTTTAACAGCAAGTAAAAAAAGCCGACTACCCAAACTCCATTTTGAAAAAAAGTAGCAATAATATTTCTGATCATATTGAAAATGAAATATAAGTCCATTCCTATACTCCTTAATCTAATATTACTTTATCTCATTTAGTTGAAAATCTCTGTTTAGTTAGTTCTCCAAAAGTTTCAAATTAATTTTATAAACAGTTTACTATCATTTATCGATGTCTACCTACCCATTGGTTATATCTGTTCTTTATTTGTGTGAGATAAATTTTTTTCAGATAGCTTCAAAGAATTAAAAGTACTACTCTATTAACTTCTCACTCGAAAACGTGTTCTATTAATATTTTTCACCAAAAATGAACAATATAATTAAACAGGACCTTAACATTATTCATAATTATATAGTTTTCTCATTATTACCCTCCTAAAATTTTAAAAATACTGAAAATAAAGGTAATAGTAAAATAACTATTAAACTTTGAGCAAACGTAATAACAAAGTCTTTTCTCCAAGTGTTTTGTTGATAACGATTCTTTAACCTTTGAAAAACAAGAAAAATCCCCCACCACCATAATAAAGCTAAAATAGCTGTATGTAACTCTTGATAAAACATATATTCGCTCCTTCTATTTAAAAGCAACATTGAATTTAGTAGAGCATTAACATAATATTAGGGTTTTAATCACATAACAAAAAGATAAAAAAGTTTTCTTGTTTCTCATTGCTACTTACTCTAAATACAACATTATTCTTTATTCCTCAACGTGCTTACCTATGTGATACATTCCAGATTGATAAATGTTTCCTTCATTATCTTTTTCATAAAAGTACATATTATTGGGTTCATCTACAAAAATGACCTTCCCATAATAAGAATTTGATTTCATCCATTCGTAGTCACCTGTAATACTAGTTATATCTTCTTGAGCATATCCTTTTTGGTTGACTAAATAAGTTAAAATATCTTTTTCAATTTGATTAATTTTCATCGGGTTTCCATTTATATAAAGGAAACCTCCAACAATGAAAATGAACAAAACAATACCTATTGTAATTTTTTTCATTGTTATACATCTCCTCCCAAAAAATTTTAACATAAAATTCCATGGTTTTTCTTTTAAATTTCTGTGTTTTTTAATCCTTCCCTTAACTGTATATCCATTTTAAGAAATACCCCAAGAAATCTATTAGCTCCTCTTTATGGTACTGACCATATCATATATCGACTTCCTTCAAACCACCTAGTTCAAGTTTGTGGAGTTTGGAATTTTATTTTTGGAAAGAAATATTGACTACATTGTTGTAAGTGTAAAAGAAAAATAAAACGTTATAAAATGGGTAGTTACTTAGGAGGAATCATTAAATGGAGATGCAATTTTATTGATAGCAACACTTATCATTAAATATGTATATTGAACATACCTTCTTAATGTAAGGAGGGGGTATTATGTTTAAAAAAATATTGATAAGTGCTGTAATGTTAATGCTTATAGGATTAACCATATTTAGTTTAGTAAATATGCCTTTAAAATTAAATAGTGCTGTTGAAAGCAAAAGTGGGGATGAACCTTTAAATTCACATGGAAATAAACAAATGATTAATACATTGAAAGTGGTTAATGAAAAGATTCAACAGAAATATCAATCGGTTGATGTCAGTATAAATTCAGAAAAGGAATTAGTTATAAAAGTTAAAGGAAATAACGATTATTTTAATTCAGTGAAAAATGACATAGAGTCAATGGTAAAAAATGTCATTAAATCATCTCCATTAAAGGAAAATACAATAGTTGTAGAAAAAAAATGGATTTCCCTTCCAATATTGAAGAAGTTTTAAATTTACAGAAGGAACTTTCATATTTAGCGTCTAATTTAATGGAAAGACTTAAAGATTACAATGAAGTCGAACAAATAGTAGTTGATGATCAGAAATCAATTACTATCGATACAAAAATGAACGGAACTAATATAAAAATTCGTAAAAAAGCTGAAGAGATAGAAGAAAAAGTTAAAGATTTTATAAGGGATGGAGAACTTATTTTTGTCTCAGAAAATCAATCTTATAACGTAATTGTGAAAAATTCCAAAGGGAAGATAATAAATTAAAAAACAATGTTACATAAATAAGGGGAAGGAATATGAGAAGAATTACAATTTTATTGCTAATGTTGCTGCTCTTGTTATCAGCTTGTAACACAAATACTTTTATGTTTTCTGGAGAATCTAAAAATTGGTCTGCTGAACTTAAAGTAACGCAAACTAGTGATGATTTTGAAAAGCAAGAATTCATACTTAAATATAAGGGGCAAGATATCGAGTCAGTTGGAGAAATTACGTATAATGTTGATACGAATGCAGGTGGTTTTGGTTATAGTGGAAAAACATTAGGCGAGAACGGTACTATTTTAGATAGTGACGAATCAAATCCAACCAACGCTAAAATTAGTGAAAATTCTGAGGTCAAAGTCACAGTAAAATGGAATGGAAATACGGAAACTTTAATTTTAACAAACAATTAAATGGTAAATAGTGAATTACTAATAAGAAAACAATAACCTAATTAAAATAAACTGGCACGGATTTTTAAAGTTAAATATCCTAATTAAACATAGAACTTTTCAATATAAATGAACAATGATATTGACTAATTATTCATATAACCTTAGAGCATTGTGTCTATACAATACTCTAAGGTTTATTTTCTAAATAAGATATCCAAATAGGGGAAACAGTGTTATAATTTTGAAAAAATTTAATTAAGTTCGAAATAAATGGAGTTAATGCTCTGAAAATGAAAGTTAAATTATTAAACAAGTTCATTGAGTTACTAAAAAAGTTGTGTTAGGAGAGTTTTTATGAATCCATTACTCATTGATATTCCTACTGAGTTTTATACCGAAAGATTGTTAATACGAATGCCAACTCCAGGTGATGGAAAAGTAGTTTATAATGCAATACACGCTTCAATATCAGAACTAAAACCTTGGATGCTATTTGCCCAAAAAGAACAATCCGAACATCAGACGGAAATTAATATAAGAGAATCTTATATAAAATTTTTGAAGCGTGAGGATTTGAGACTGCTCGTTTTTCTTAAAGAAACTGGCGAGTTTATTGCCTCTTCAGGGTTGCATCGAATTGATTGGAATGTTCCAAAGTTTGAAATAGGCTATTGGATTGACACTCGATATAGTGGAAAAGGTTACATGACAGAAGCTGTACAAGGAATTACGGATTTTGCATTTAATGAGTTGAAAGCTCGTCGAGTAGAAATACGGTGTGATTCACAAAACGTAAAAAGTCGTAAGATTCCTGAAAGATTAGGATTTACACTAGAAGGAATTTTAAAGAATAATTCCATTGCTGTGGATGGAAATGGACTGAGAGACACATGCGTATACGCAAAGACAAAATAATGGATCTCTAATTATAACAAGAAAGGAAGAATAAAATTTATGTTTTAGAGGAGGAATTGGATGAATGATAAAAAAGAAATGCCTCAACAACATAGAGAGAGACTAAGACAAGAGGAAATAAAGAAAAATCCTACTGGAAATATAAATGATGCCTACAATAGAGCCAATAGTGGAAGTCTTGCTGATTTAGTAGGAAGTCTAGGATGGAAATGGACAGGAATTCTTATTCTTGTAATCATAATTGGGTTTATCATGTTTTCTTTTTTAAGTAACAGCGGTATAGTTAAAATCTTAAATGAATTAAACAGGAATTTGTAAGAATTTGGTACAATTATTAAAGAATTTTTTCAATTTCAAATACACTAAGGTCTTGAATTAATTTTGGTGGGGGTAGATATAGAAATGATTGATTTTTACTATTTTACGGATATTCATTATTTTCTTCCTCAAAATATCGGCTTTTTTTTCCTTTTAGCAGCATTATTATTTGGGAATTTATGTGCAACTAGCCTTTATTTTTTTACCAAAAATAAGTTTGGAAGCATTTTTATTTCAGCTCCAATCAGTGCTATCTATCTTTTTGCAACATTAAAACACTCATTACATATTTATCATTTTGTGATTGTCATATTATTTCAATATATAATCCTTTTATTCATCGAAAAGTTTCAAAAGTTATAAACGTTGAAAAATAAGAAATTGATAAATAGAGATGGAGGATTGAAATTCCATTATGGGGGAGAACTCAATGGTAAAAGTTTTTTTAGTTCCACATCATTTAAAGTATGCTGAGTCGATGTCGTCCATATCTTCAGCACCTCAAGTAAAAAATGCATTAGGACTTACTAATGAACAAACATCACTTGAGGGAACAATTGAATTTATTAAATTTATCCTCGAACAAGAAAAATTAGGAAAGCAATATTCAAGAGTGATTCTAAATGAAGATCAAAAATTAATTGGGGTAATTACGCTTAAAGATATCGATAAAATTAATAAAACATGTCATATTGGAACATGGATAGGTCATCAATATTGGGGAAAAGGTTATAATCAATTGGCTAAAGCAGAAATTTTATATACAGCATTTACTAAGTTAAATTTAGAATATGTTTTTGCTGGAGCAAGAGTATCCAATATACGTTCACAAAAGGCACAGGAAAAACTCCCCTATATAAGAATTGGGGTAGAAAAAGAATTTCCCAATGAGCATAAAAAATTAGAATCTCAACAAAATTCGCCTTGTATTTTAAATGTGATTGAAAAGGAATCATTTTTAAGATGGTATTCAAAAAATTATCGTGTAACTTATTAATACTAACAAAACGGCTTAGTATATTAAACTAAGCTGTTTTTACTTTCTTAAATATTTTTATGTATATTTGGAAGTCCATCCTAATAATCTTCATTCAATTTAATGCATTAGTTTTTATTAATTCTTGTTCAATTTTGTATTTAATTGCGTTCTTTAATAATGGCTTTAAATTTTTATATTCTTTCTTTGTTAAGGACAAGTGTATTGCTCATCCACAATAATTTCTTCCTTAAGATTTTTATTGTCATGAAAGAAAAGATTATACATTTCGTTCACAATATTCTCCTGTTATTCTAAAAAGCTTTTTGATTCATCATATTCATATATTACTATACTCACACAAATTTTTTATAAAGGAATTAGGTGTAAAAAATGTTTGACATACCCCTTACCTTTTTTTTAACATAAAGGTGTAAAACGTTTTTTACACCCTTCCGTTTGGTGGTGGTATTTTGGAAAACAAGATAAAAGAATTTCGAGAAAAGAAAGATTTATCACAAGGTAAGTTAGCAGAATTATGCAATGTAAGCAGACAGACTATAAATGCAATTGAAAACAATAAATATGACCCAAGTTTACAATTAGCCTTTTCAATTGCAAGGGTTTTAGGAGTTTCCATAGAGGAATTATTTATGTTCTCAAAGAGTGGGGGAGAAAGGGATGAATAGATCAAAAAAAATCATAGGTGCCTTGACATTTGTGGCTTTTACTATTTTTGCAGGATATTCCTTATATAAATGGTTTCGATTCGGAATTATAGATGGGGCTTCTATATTTTGTAGTTTTTTACTTTTATCTTATTTTTTCAACTGGGTTACTTGGGGGGATCATGAAGGCGGAGGAGAAAAAGACGAATTAGATAGGCATATTCAAACTCAAAGTGCTAAAATAGGATATTTTATTTTAATGATTTTATCGGGTTTCATTTTATTTATTTCAGAAGGTGCTTCAAACTTGAACGATATTGAAAATTATCCTTTACTCATAGTCGTTTGCCTGACATTTGTTACTCTGCCAATTACAGAATTTATATATTCAAGAAAGTTTAAGTGAAGTATTATATTAACATTTACGCTTCTTCTAACATGTATGTTAATTGAAAAGCGTAGGAAACCCAACTGAAGGGTTTCCTTATTTTCTTATAAAAAATCATACAATCGCATTTTTCCTTTTATAGAAATATCTTAGGATATATTTTTATTGAAAGCATTCGTATGATACTTTGGACGAAGTGACCATATCACGACTGGAATGAGTAATAAAGATAAAAGCCCACCAGCAAACGATAAAACGGCATAACTTGAATGAGCTACAATCATTCCAGATAAAGCACCACCAGAAGCACCTGATAAGGCGATTAATACATCTACCGATCCTTGCGTCTTGGCTCTTGTTTTCGAATCTGTTGAATCTACAATTAGGGCAGTACCACTAATTAAACCAAAATTCCAGCCTAATCCAAGTAAAGCAAGAGCAATTATTAATAAAAGTAAAGAATCCCCTGGAGCAATTGCAGCTAACAAACCTGAAAGGAGCAATGTAGCTCCAGAAGCAATCGTCATAGCTGTTCGACCAATCTTATCAACTAAGATTCCTGTAATGAGTGATGGAAGATACATGGAGCCTATATGAATAGCAATGACTAATCCAACGTCACTTAAGGAATGACCATGTTCTTTCATATGAACAGGTGTCATCGTCATAATAGCCACCATGACAATTTGAGTAAGAACCATAATGGTCGCTCCGACTATAATCCCTCTTGTATGTCTAATGCCGTTCACTTGAGGATGATGTCCTTCAAGCTCATTTTCTTCTTGATTTCTATATATTTCTATATTTCTAGCTATAATTAATGGATCTGGTCGAAGAAATACAAAATGAACAAATCCTGCTAAAAGAAAGGCTGCTGCCGATAAAATAAATGGACCAGCTAATCTCGGAATCTCGAACATCATAGCCATATTCCCCATTACTTCTACTAAAGTAGGACCCACAACTGCACCAAATGTTGTCGAAACCATTGCAATACTAATGGCGGTCGCACGTTGTTTTTGATTTGCTAAATCGGTACCAGCATAACGGGCTTGTAAGTTGGTTGCTGTACCTGCCCCATAAATCAATAAAGAAGCAAATAATAGTAAAATACTATTTATAAGTGCAGCCATGACAACTCCTATCGCACCAATTCCCCCAGTTATAAATCCGGCCGTAAGACCAGTTCGACGTCCATAACGTTGAGAAAGTCTTCCGACAACAAAAGCTGCTCCTGCAGAACCTAATGTAAATAAAGCTACAGGCAATCCAGCATATGCATCTGTTCCAAGCATTTGTTGGGCAAGAAGCGCACCCACTGTAACACCTGTCGCTAACCCTGCTCCACCAAAAATTTGTGAAATACTTACAATAAGTAACGTTCGTTTATATAACATTTTTTGTTTTTCTAGCGAGTATACATAACTTTGTTCTATTTCTTTTGATTTATCCATTTTCACACCTCATTGACCCTTCTTGTTTAACGTTTCATCCATTCGAGTTGAAGCTAAAATACCTGCTATTAATGGTAAAAGAGACACCAATCCAATTGCCCATTTAACGGTTAGTATATCTGCTATAATTCCAGCCATTAATGCTCCAATTGCATAGCCACTATCACGCCAAAAACGGTATATACCTAATGATGTAGCCCTCCATTTTGGATGAGCAACATCGCTAATGGAGGCGATTAATGTTGGATAAACCATAGCTGTTCCAATTCCTAGAAAAATAGCACCGAAAAGCCATAACCAATAACTATTAGAGAACAGAATCCATAATAGAGAAAGTGATTGCACCCACATTCCGATGGAAATAAACCTCTTACGTCCAAATCGGTCACTTAATGCTCCGGTAAAAAGTTGAAAGAAGCCCCATGCTGCGGGATAAACAGCAACAATCGTACCGATCTGTCCAACACTTAAGCCACCTATTGTGAAAAATAAAGGAAACAGTCCCCACGCCATTCCATCCTTTAAGTTCGTTGAAAGTCCTGAAAAGCTAATAATGGAAAGGTTTTTATCTTTCCATGTTGTTAATTTGAACACTTCTTTTGAATCAATTTTTTCCTGAAATGTTTGTTCTTTAGCTTGAAGTTTTAAATGTGCTCCCGTATCTTTCACCATTAATGAGAGAATAAATCCGATTATAGCCAATACAATTCCAATGTAAAATGGTTGAGGTCTTAATGAATAGGTTGAAGCAACATATCCAGAAATGACAGCCAATAACGCAACTCCTATATATCCAGCAAATTCATTAAAACCAACAGCCAACCCTCTTTGTGTAGATTTAGCAAGGTCAACCTTCATGTTCACTGTCATTGACCAGGTTAAGCCTTGATTAATTCCTAACAGAATATTGGCAAACACGATGATCCACCAAGATTGGGCGAAAATAACGAGTATTGGAACAAACAAACCAATTCCCCATCCTACTAATAGAACTTGCTTTCGTCCTATTCGATCAGCTAATTGTCCAGCAATAATGTTCACAATCGCTTTTGAAAAACCAAAACTAACGATGAATGACAAGGCGGCACTGGCTGACGCAATGCCAAACTGCTCACTTCCTATAATTGGAAGGATAGTTCTTTCAAGACCAACCATTGAACCAACAAATAGATTAATAAAAACTAATAAAGAAAATTGAAGGAAATTCTCTTTGATTCCTACTTTTACTTTATTTAATTGATTTTCCAATGTTTTTCCCCCTGACTCCCCAACGACTCTCTGTTTCATTTTTAGTGAATCTGATTTTGCTCTAACTGCCTCCACTCGTGTATTCCTGCTTCTAAACGATACGCTTTATATCCTTTAGACTTTAGTAATTCAACCGCTTCTGTAGCATACACACAATAAGGACCACGACAATACACAATAATTTCTTTCTCTTTAGGTAAATATTTTATAGAATCATTTAACTCTTCTATTGGTATAGAGATGGCATGATCCAAATGACCATTATCATATTCTGCCTTTGGCCTTACATCAATAAGAATATAATGATCATCAAGCCTTTTTTTCGACCATTCTTCTAACTTAATGGTTTCTATATTTTCAGGTCGAACGATAAATTGATTACGCAATACATTGATTTCAGCAATTTGCTCTTCAGCTACTTCTTTAAGAGAAAATAATAGGTTCACGACCCTTTGGTTAGCTAATTGATAAATGACATAGTTTTTATCTTTAAAAAAAGTGACTAAGCGCGCCTCAAGCAATGCTTGTAAATGCTTTGATGTATTGGCCATACTCATTTTCGTTTCTTTTGCGAGCGTTTCAACTGATTTCGGTGATTGGGATAACAAATCCAATAATTCCAGTCGCTTCGGGCTTGAAAGAACCTTTCCAATTCGTGCAAACTCACTATAAATCTGATCTTTAAATTTTCTTGAGTCCAAAACGCTTCACCTCTACTTAACTATTCAACTAATTAGTTGAATAGTATCATAAAACACTTTGTGTTGTAAATTGATAAGGTTTGCAATTCTAATTTGTTAAATATTTCAAATAATTGTGATATTATAAATTTAATTCTTTAAAGAGGTGAGTTAATTTGAATAAAGTAGAGCAGAGTACAAAATTAGATTTAAATCGAATTATTTTTATTGGAAGAACCTTTGAAGAGTACTTAGATATGTTTTCACTTACGAAAGAAGAGCTTCGAGGAAAGAAAATTCTCGATTGTCCTGCAGGAGCTTGTTCATTTACGGCTGTAGGACACAAGACGGGTTTAGATATTACAGCTTGTGATATAGCCTATCACTTTTCAGTTGAACAATTAAAAAATAAAGGTCTTCAGGATATCGAACACGTTATGGAGCATATACAAAAGGTAAAGAGTAATTATAAATGGGATTATTTTCATCATGTTGAGGATCTTAGAAAACATCGTTTAAATGCCTTAAACGATTTTACCAATGATTTTAAGCAAAACGCTGAAAGGTATATTAAAACAACTTTACCATCGTTGCCGTTTGAAAATGATGAATTCGATATTCTTTTATCTGCCCACTTTTTATTTATGTATGCAGATCGATTAGATTACAAGTTTCATCTTGACACCATCAATGAGTTTTTAAGAGTTACAAAAGAGGAAGTACGTATTTTTCCTTTAGTAGATTTAGAAGGAAAAAGATATATGCATTTAGATCAATTAATAGACGATCTTACGAGCATTGGATGTATAGTCGAGGAACAAAAAGTACCCTATGAATTCCAAAGAAATGCTAACTCAATGTTAATAATATATAAAATAAGTTCTACATAGTTTTAGTTCTTATTTTTTTATTTCTTTTATTGCTACTTTCGTATCAAACGAACCTAATCCATTTTCTTTAGCAGTTTTATTTACGATATTTTTAATTTGTGTAACAGTTTTTTCTTTATTGATATCTTTATCTACAAGTAATGTTATATCAACTTCTTTTTTATCTTTCCCCCAAACTAATACATTAAAAGTGATTAGTGAGTTAAAACCTTGTTTCTCTAAGTTAAGTTTTACTTTATCAATAAAATCTGTTTCTTCAATTCGTTCTAAAACCATATCAGCTTGTTCTTGATCTTGAGGATTTACTTCTTTTTTCTGAGCATGATTACTATTTACCATAAAAATAACTACAAATAAAAGTAAAAAAGAGCTAGTTATCAAAACAATCTTATTCATTTCTCCCTCTCCTAACTAGTTCACTTCCAATGTATGTCCGTTAATTTACAAAAATCACAAAATAATGTATATCCAAAACACATGTTTCATTAAAGATCATTGTCGAAGAGGGAGAAACTCAACTTTTGTAACACTTAATGTTAATCAGCCAATATTTCTCTCAAAAACTTTTCTCTATGTTGCAAAAAATATTTTGTTATTTGATAGTGGTCTGTCATTTCATAATCTATCTCTTGAATTGTGCCATGATCAAAACTATAGATTGTCGCATTCGGATATCCTAATAATATTGGAGAATGTGTAGCAATAATAAATTGGCTATTTCCCGAATTCACTAAATCATGCAAAATCTTTAAAAACGTAAGCTGCCTTTGTGGTGATAATGCTGCTTCTGGTTCGTCCAATAAGTAAATTGATTTCCCCTTAAAACGGTTTAAGAAGAGAGATAAAAAAGCCTCCCCATGTGATTGCTCATGTAGTGATTGACCACCATATGCATCATAGGCATTTACTTCATCGATATGAGATGCAAAATGATAAAAAGACTCTGCACGAAGAAAGAAGCCTTGTGAAACTTTTGGCAACCATGAAAGTCTTATATAATCTCCCAGTGCGGATTCAGATGCATGCACATCATAATAATTGTTACGTCCTCCGCCTGCCGTATTAAAACCACATTTATCAGCAATAGCTTCTAAAAGTGTCGATTTTCCTGTACCATTTTCCCCTACAAAAAACGTAACCTTATCTTTTATATTTAATTGTTCAAGACTTCTTATTGAGGGAATAGAAAAAGGATATTGGTCAAATGATGGTATATTCTCACGAAGAAGCTCAATTCTCTTTAAGAACATGTGATCACCTATGGATTTTTTATTTTTTCAAAATAACTTCTAGACTAAAATTTTTCTTTTATAAGTTAGGAATTTTTCCATTAAAAAATGTGGACTTTAACTGCATTTGTTAATATTCGGGTTTTTCCTTTATTGCTATTTTTTACTTATCCATAAACATCCCTAAATGCTCCTAGCACGCAATTGACATTTTGTTTATACATTCTTTCAAAAGAGTTAGATAGGACCCTTAAGTCTAGACACATTTTTTGTCACCCTTCAACCTTCATAAAGCCCTAAATATGGTATTAGCTTATCTTTATATTCAGCAATTATTATGTCACCATTTAAATTATTAGTATTATACAATTTAGTTCCAACTGGTAGTACAGAAGCAGTTCCATCTTTAAAAATTGAAGAAGAGACATTTTTAATTTCTCCTATTAACTCTCCCTTTTTAAGTTCTTGTTCCATAATCCAATCTACATCTGATGCATTGATATATACAATTCCATTGAACTGGAAAATATCTGCTTGAGGATTTTCAGAAAGTATCTCTTTTGGATTAGGATTACCGTTTTGTGAACATGCTGAAATAATTAAAGAAAAGAAAATCAATAGTGAATATTTTTTTAAAACTTCCAAGGCTAATTCCCTCTAATTTCCTCATAAGAATCAATTTAATATTCTACGTTAACCAAGGCTTTCCTGTATTTTGTATATTATAAAATAAAAAAGTGTAAAACCATGAAGATTTTACACTTAAGTTACATGAACCATTAATGCTTTATATCCCTATTCACATACTTTCCGTAGTCAGGAATAGCAATCCGTTCAAAATCTTGAACAAGCATTCTTAAGTTTTCACTTAACTCCTCACCTTTCATCGGCAATCCATGTCCAGTTATGGCGACAGAAGGCCTTAATGACTCTAGTTTTTTGACGGATTCCCAGGCAGCTTTCCAATCGGCTGTTAAATATCGAGGTGGCCCACTTATTTCTTGATCTTGGGTTAAGACTGAATATAAGGACTCCTGCTTAACGGTTACAAAAGCATCTCCTACAATGAGTGCTCGATCTTTTTCACGGAAAAGAGAGATATGACCAGGTGTATGGCCAGGAGTATGAACCCAGCGAAAATCAGGCATATAAGGAACACTTTGATCAGAAGGTAATACATTTACGTGTTCCCCTAAATTGATCGGCTCATTTGGAAACAAAAACGACATTTTCGCTACCATTCCACCTTCTACCGAAGTATCAGGCTCTGGATAACTCTTTTCACCAGTTAAAAAAGGAATTTCGAATTCATGAGCGTAAACAGGGACATCCCAATGTTCGATTAATTCAATAATGGCCCCTACATGATCAAAATGTCCATGAGTTAATATTATTGCATTTGGGCGGCAATTTTGTCCAAAACGTTCCTCAGCTTCTGAAATAATTCTTTCTGATGAATTAGGCATCCCTGCATCAATTAAAACAAATTCTTCTTTTTCAGGGTTTCCTACCATAACAATATTCACAATTTGAACATTATAACAGTACAAATCAGGCAAAACCTCTAATCCAAGACCACTTGTCAAAGAGCTTGCCGGGATACTTTTATAGTCAGTGCCATATGTTAAAGGTTGATTTTCCATGTTCTTCCCCTCAATTCATTATTTTTAATCAATTGTATTGTTTGTTCATTTATCTAATTAAATGCATTTTGATATAATGGTTGAATCTGTAGGATAAAAAAATTCATGTTTTGACAAATTAGAAATGGAAATGAGGGAGAAAATATGAAAAATCCATATAAAGAGGCTCATCGTTTTACTATGCATAATCGAAAAGCTTTAGATAAAGATTCAATATGTGGATGCTTTTATTGTCTAAAAATATTTAGCCCTTCTGAAATAATGGAGTGGATTGATAACGATGACACTGCCATCTGTCCTTATTGTGGAATTGATTCTATTATTGGGGAAAGCTCTGGATACCCAATAACCAAACCATTTTTAGAAGTGATGCATAAAATGTGGTTTTAAAAACCAAATCATCCATAATATCCAGCTAAATAAAGTAATTCTACACCAATAAATGTAACACATAAACCTGTAATAGTTGCTATAAAAAATGTTCTTTTTTCTCTTGTTTCATACCAAATCCTAAATGCAATTATTAATGTAAAAATAATACCGAAAAATAAAGAAGCAAATGGAGTAGTTGGAGTAATCCAATCAAACCAATTAATTAAAAACATATTGATCCCCTCCTTACTTCTTTTAGATATTATGGGTGGTTTTACTATTATAACGATTTAATGGTTATATTTGTTTCATATATTTTGAAAATATTCCCACCTAATCATTGGAAAATACCCTTTTTATTCCTTTGTGGGAGTCTTCTCGTTTATTACGATAAAGTTTTCTCTCTTTCCTGCAAATAGTTTTCGTAAACCTCTTTTACTTTGTCATGATCTGGTACTAACTTTGTTATTTTTCGGTGAATATCATGAAGGAGATATAATCCTCTAAACAAGCAACCTAATACAATTCCAATCCCAATGACTGCTCCATATGGCCCAAAAATAAATAATACATATGCTAATATGAGCGAAAGAATGATTGATACAAATAAATACATTATATCTCTCCTCTAATTTCATATCTTTTTCCATTTTATCTTAACATAAATCACCAACTAAAACGTAAAATGTAAATTTCAAAGTCAATTTCATCAAATTTATGTTAGAATCAATTGGAATTAACATAAGCTTTGAGGTGAAAAGGATGGAAATGGATATCATATCATTTATATTCCTTTGTCTAATTTTTCTTTTTGTCTTTTATGTAATTATTGAAACAGCTGTTCGAAGAGGGATTGATAGCTCCAAAACGAGTCAAATGATTGAAGAATACATATAAAAGCAAAATGAAAAGAGCGAGTAACTGAATCACTCAAAATTTAGAACTAATTAAATAATTGAAGAAAGTGATGAAATTAGCGATAGAAAGTGATGAAATTAGTGATAGAAAGTGATTAAATAATTTGAAACTGATTATAAAGATGACGAAAGTGATTGATAAATCTAAATAAGTGATTGGAAATTTTATGGAAGGGATAAAAAAGAGTGGAGAACTGATTGAAAAATCCTCTTTTTTACAGTTCGTACATTTTTTTCGCTGATGGATAGATTTTTTTGAACTCCAAATTACTAGATGTTTTCTTGTTTCGACACTTTATATCACGTTCACACCTTTCATTTCACGATTTAAACCCATAATATCGCGAATTCAACCCTTATTACGAATTTCACACATTTTAAAGCTTTTCCTCCAGATAAAATTTAGAGGCTGTCTCCATTCTAAAGGGTCAGACCCTTATGAGACAGCCTCTATATTTTACTTTTAAACCATAGCCACTTCTTTCATTTGTTCTAAAGTAAGAGCTGGTCCGAAGAATTCATAATGGATGGCTTCTTCTTTCACTCCAAGCTCTTTTAAACCTTCAATCATAGCATTCATAAATGGTACTGGGCCACAAATGTAATAGTCGGCATCATTTTGCATAAACTTTTGCAATACATCTATTGAAAGATAGCCAACATAATCTCCACTGTTTGGGTTTTGAGGTTTTTCGTAACTGATAAATGTTTGGCCATTCGGTAATTTTTCCATTAATTCTTTCACTTCATTTTCGAAAGCATGAACGGCTTCATTTCTTGCTGCATGAATAAATGTAACAGGGCGTTCAGGATTATCTTTTGCAAGCGCATTCAACATACTCATCATTGGTGTTAAACCTACTCCACCGTTTAATAAAACGACAGGAGTTTCTTTTTTAACGTCTAACGTAAAGTCTCCAGCAGGTGGACTGATTTCTAATTCATCTCCGACATTGATTTGGTCATGTAAGAAGTTTGATACTTTTCCGTTTGGTTTATTTGGCTCTGCCTCACGTTTTACAGAGATTCTGAAATACCCTTTTCCTGCTGAATCCGATAAACTGTATTGACGGTTTAATAAATATTTATCTCCTTCTAGTTTAACTCGAACTGTAATATATTGACCTGGTAAAAATTCTGGTACTGCTGCTCCATCCTTTGGTTTTAGATAGAAGGAAGTAATGACATCACTTTCCTTCACTTTATCTGTAACAACAAATGGTTTAAAGTCTTTCCATCCACCTTCTTTACCTTCCACTTCGTCATACATTTCTTGCTCGATATCAATAAATACCTTTGCAATGACTCCGTAAGCTTCTTCCCAAGCTTTTAATACATCATCAGTTGCAGCATCTCCAAGTACCTCTTTCATGGCTGCTAATAGGTTTTCTCCTACAATTGGGTAATGCTCTTTTTTGACACCAAGACTTCTGTGTTTATGACCAATTTGCTTAACAACTGGTAAAATGTTTTCTAATTGATCAATGTTACTTGCTGCTGCATAGAGAGAATTCGCTAAAGCTGTTGGTTGTCTTCCTTGTTCTTGGTTTGCGTGATTAAAAATATTTAAAAGCTCAGGATGATTCGAAAACATTCTTTTATAAAAATGCTTTGTAATCTCTGTTCCTCTTTCCGCTAATATAGGGGCAGTAGATTTAATAATTTCCATTGTGCTTTTTGATAACATGTAGATGCACTCTCCTTTGCAAATAAAAAAAGATGTATTTCAAATACATCTTTAAGATAATATAAAACAATCATTAAAAGCAATATTTCAAATACATCTTTTAAAAAACTGTCACATTTTTTCCATTACACATTCTAAAGTGTATAATAAGAAAAGCACAGAGCAGATGTTTATCGGAACCTGCGAGGACGCTTCCGCCACCACAGCGATGCTGAAGCGACCCAAGCTGATGGTGCTTGGAGCTAGACACCAATTACCACGAACTTAAAACTTTCTGAACCGATGAAAAAAGCATTATTAAAGTGAGGGAGATTCATGCGGTTAACGAACTATACAGATTATTCTTTGCGTGTTTTAATATACATTGCAATCAAAAATCAAAATGACCTTTCAAACATAAAGGAAATTGCCGACGTTTACGGAATATCAAAAAATCACTTAATGAAGGTCATTTATCAATTAGGAAAGAATGGATATATCGAAACCATTCGGGGAAGAAACGGTGGCATTCGACTAGCTCGTCCTGCAGAAGAAATTGTTATCGGTGAAGTTGTACGAAAAACAGAAGAGGATTTTCACATTGTAGAATGCTTTGACCCATCATGTAACCAATGTATTATTTCACCCATATGTAAATTACGTTTCATTCTTCATGAAGCATTAGATGCTTATTTAAAGGTTTTAGATCAATACACCTTAGCTGACATTGTGAAAAATAAAAAGGAATTACAACATTTATTCAAGTTGTAGGTGAAGGTACCCTAGTAGGGTGCCTTATGTTTTTGCTCAATTTCAATCGCTATTACATCATTTTTATTCGGATTAAACGTTACCGTTACAAAAGCCATAAATGGATGATTATGTTTAAGAGCCCCATTTATTTTAAAAATATCCTTTACTTTTTCATTATTTATTTTTTTCTTTTTGACATACTTATATTCCGTTATATGTATATTTGGAAATTGCTTTTTGACCTCTTGTAACGCAATTTGCCCCCACTTTTCTTCTTTTTCAGTTTGCTTATTATCTACTTCCATTACAAAAATACCAGCGATGATAAAACTGCATATTAATAAAATGGAGATATTAAGCTGCTTTCGATTCATTTTTTCCTCCAATTGTTTAAATGTTGTTCCATTTATATTTTCCATTCTTGAACAAAAATATGTAGAAAATATTATACTCGTCCAACATTTACACGGTAACAAATATGTGCGGAGTCATACACTATAAATAACTCCTACAAGGAGGAATGTTCATGAATACAGTTGATTATGACAGAGCATTATATTATACGCATCGTTCTCAATGGGACAATTTACTAATTTTAATGGTACGGACAAAAGACGATATGCTTTCAAAAAAAATCGAACATTTTTTACACGCTTACAATTTCGAAAATAATTATCAAGTCATTGAGAATAAATTATATGCGTTACTTCGTTATATTGACCATGCTTCACAAAATACAACTGAAGAAAAAACAATGGTTGTATTAAAATAAAACAACTGGGGCGGACACTTTTTTGTCTAGCTTTCCTGCTTAGTCGCCGCCCCCTTTTTAAAAAGCAAAAGGTTGATTAGGAACAACAATTCGTTTCCTAACCAACCTTTTTTTAAAGCTCTTCAAACATTTTCATTAATTATTGTATATGAAAGTCATGTTGCTGTAAGGTGATCACAATTCTTTCTCTTGAGATCAATTTATCGTCAAATTCGACTTTTACTTCTCCGTCATCCGTGTCGACTAAAACTCTTTCAATTCCATCCAATTGTTGAAGTAGAAACTCAATTTGTTGAATGGGCTGACCGGATGTTGCTTCATTAACAAAAATGGTGGATTCAGCCATTTTTCATTCTCCTTTTTAAAAGGGATACTTTTTTATTTTCCCCAGAAGCTGAGTCAACAAACAGTCAACACCAATCCATTTTTGACTTTTCATGAACGATTTTCCAAAAATAAGTATTAAATAGCATCTTTTATTTCTTTCATCAATTTTGTATACATAACTAATTCATTCCATATTTTTTTAACACGATCAAACATTTTCTCCTTTATGGCATGATTTTCATAATCAAAATCAACTGGATCCAGTACTAATTGGCTCGGAAGAACATTTGCATAAACACCACGCATCACAATTCTCATATTGTTTAATGCATTGATTCCTCCTTTTCCACCGCCTGCAACAGCAATTAAAGCTACCGGTTTATTCTTAAATTCGTCTGAACCAAGAAAATCAAGCGCATTTTTTAAAGCTCCGCTCATGCCATTGTGATATTCAGGAGATAATAATAACACGCCATCAGCTTCTTCAATCGTTTCACGTAGATGTTGGACGGCAAAATGATTGGACTGCTCATCCTCTCCATTAAATATAGGTAAATCAAGTTCACTTAAATCAATAAGTTTCCCACCAAAAGTATTCGCAATAAATTGAGCAGCTAATTTTGTTCTTCCATTTTTCCTTGGTGTACCATTTATAACAACAATATTCATGTTTATCATCCTTTCAAATTTTAATCTAATCCATTTTTGACCGCATAAAGCGCTGCTTGTGTACGGTCTGATAGCTCAAGCTTTGATAAAATATTGGATACATGTGTTTTCACTGTTTTCTCTGTTATAAATAAAGATGCAGCAATTTCTTTATTGCTTTTTCCTCGTGCAATTTCTTTTAAAACTTCTTTTTCTCGTTTGGTTAGCTCATATATTTTACTATGGTCTCTATTGTTATCATCTACTAATTGGGTCATGACATGTGCTGTTACTTTCGGATGAAGGGAGTTATCTCCTTTCATCACTTGTCGAATCGTTTTAACTAACTCATCTGGTTCAATATCCTTTAATTGATAACCTGACGCTCCGGCACGCAATGCAGAAATGACATGGTCTTGATCGGAAAAGCTTGTTAAAATGATGATTTTAACATGTGGAAACTTTTCTTTTATATGTTTTGTTGCTTCTGCTCCATCCATTTCTGGCATAACTAAATCCATTAACACAACATCAGGATTTAATGACTCAACAAGGTCAATTGCTTCTTTTCCATTATTGGCTTCTCCAATAATTTCAATATCTTCTTGGGTTTTTAAAAAAAACATTAGCCCCCTTCTCACCATGTGATGATCATCAACAATGAGAACCTTTATACTCATTTGGAATCTCCTTTCATCAAACAGGAATGATGACTTTTATTGTTGTTCCTTTCCCCACTTTTGTTGTCAAAGAAAACGTTCCATTTAATTTTTCTGTTCGCTCCTTCATACTTGTTAACCCTAAAGATGGGAGAGTTGAAGATGGGTCATATTCAAATCCTCTTCCGTTATCTGATATGGTCATTTCTACTTCATTTTGACTTCTTTTAATGGATATCATCGCTTTTTTTGTTCCAGCATGTCGCTTACAATTATTGAGTGCTTCCTGACCTATTCTCCAAAGTGCCTCTTCAATTGGATTTGGCAACCGTTTTACGCCAGATATATCCAAATCCAATTCAAGTCCTAACACTTTTCCATAATAATCGAGAGCACATGCAATCCCGTTTTCTAAACCTTGTGGGCGAAGCTGCCAAATTAATGCTCTCATTTCCGAAAGAGCATCTTGAGAAAGCTCTTGCATATAGGTAAGCATTTCTTTCATGTTGTCATCATGGGTCATCTCCTGTGCTGCTCTTGCCGTTAATGTAATCGAAAACAACAATTGATTAACGGAATCATGGAGATCCTGGGCCAATCGGTTACGTTCGGCAATTAGGGCTAGTCTTTGTTCGTTTTCGGTTAACATAATTCGCTTAATGGCCGTACCAATTTGATAGGCGACTGATTCCAATAAAGCTAATTCTTCATTTGTAAAATGTGTTTTATGAGGAGAAGCAATATTTAAGAGTCCAAATTTTTCATCACCTGCCCTCAGTGGAACGGTAGCATGGTGAGAAATCCCCCAAGTATCACCCCAGTTACAGTTTTCAGCATCTTCCAATCGTTTGCAGTTGATGATATTAACAGCCCGATCAAGTCGTCCATCCTGGTAACGATCTAAACACCAGCAATCTCCTTCACACATCGGTTTTTTATTTTCCCACGTTAAAGCAGGAGGTAATGAAACATCTGCTGCTAAACGATAATTTCCTTTTTGATCGATTAAAAAAATCCAACCGTTTTCAAGACCAGTTACATGCAAAAGCTTTTTCAAAACATCGTTTAACATTTCCTCTAAATCATTGGCCTTGTTTAACGTTTCTGCTATCGTTTTTAGCGTCGTCAGCTCATCAATATGTTTTTCATCCATCCATACCGCATCCTTTTTGAATGTTGATTTGTTATCTTTATTATAGCAGTTGGCTATTCAGAACACGCTTATCAATCTGTCCGATTTTTTCTCAGACTAAAGTAGGAGAGTTTGAAACCATTTTCTCTCTTTTTCGTTTTATTAATGAGAGGAATTTAAGGTAGGTGAAATAAATGAATGTTCAAATTCGAAAAGCAACGATACATGATATTGAAGAGATAACGAAATTAAGACTAGAGCTACTCGAGTCAGTTGGAGATGTTCATGAGAACAATCGAAAAGAAGTCCAACAAGCGAACGTAAAATATTTTGAACATAAACTTAAAAGTGAACAGTTTATCGCTTGGGTTGCAGTGGTTGAAAATGAAGTCATTGGAATAAGTGGATTAGTCTTCTTTGAACGGCCACCACATGGAGAAAACATTAGCGGCCTTGAAGCGTATATCATGAATATGTACACAAAGCCTGCTTTTCGAGGAAACGGAATTGCACAAGCTTTGTTAAATGAATGTATCTCCTATTGCCAATCGATAGGTGTTGGTCGAATATGGTTACATACATCTAAAGAAGGGTATCCTCTATATAAGAAAATGGGCTTTGTTGAAAAGGACTCTGAAATGGAGCTTATTCTTTAATACGGAGGAAGATTTTATTGTCTTCTTTTTTCTTCCTCCTGATTCATCGCCTTCGTCATTTCTTTTGAAAGACTACTTTGATATGTTTCAGCTGTTTCTTCCCCTTCGTCTTTTATTTCAACAACAACTCCGAGTTTACTTATGTTTTTTATTTTCATGTAAAACACTCCTATTGATGACGCTTTGTCATTCGCTTTTTCATTTCGTCTTGGTCAGCTAAAATAATTTTTTCCCTTACTTCTTCTGGGATGGAAGCAATTTGTTCTATGTTGGCCTTTTTGGACTGTCTTTTCCTCTCTCTCATATGCTTCTCCTTTCATCCGTTATTTTAAGGTCAGTTTTCTCTCATTCGAATATTTTTATTCTTTTATCCAATAATAAGACAAAAAGAAGGGTGATCAGAATGGGAAAATGGAATGAAGAAGCTGCACCGAATAATAATTTATCTGAAGCCGAAATTCATAATGCCAAATTTGTACCGGAAAATAGAAAAAATGACCGAAAATTTTCAGAGGAGCTTGCTGATGGTGGAGAGAGAGATGAATTTATTAAGAGGCAAGAAAAGAATATGAAGGAAGGTTAAAAGAACCTTCCCCATTAACATGAAATTCATTTAATTTTAAATATCAAATATTTTTCATAGCTTGAAATAAGATTTCTTGATAAATATTATTCCAGTCATGATAATATTGTGTTATTTCATTTGGATTTATAAAAATTCTTTCGGATGATTCGTATATGCCTTCAAACTCAAATACCTGATCAATATCCATACGATAAAAGACTTGATAACCTATTTTAGGATAAGGGCTTCTATTGTTCCATTTAGGATTCTCACTATGGTCAACTATAATATAACCTAGTAGCAAGCAACTTCCTGAAACGAAACCTTCTTCATACGCTTCACGCTTTATACATGCTTCAGGTGTTTCATCATTTTCAATGTGACCACCTGGAAAATCCCATCCTCTATTGTTTAGTTTAACTAAAAGTAACTTATCATCTTTAAAACAGAACCCATGAACACTTGTAATCAAATTTCTTGATGGAAGTTGTCCATCAGGCTTCCATGTTAATTTTATTTTTTCATCTCCCCACTTAACAAATGTGGTTATCAAATTTTTCCCCTCCACTTTAAAATCTAGCTTTTTAAAGAAAAATTCTCCTTTTGATTCCTATTAAACTAAAATGTACAGTTTATTACATAAATCTGTTATCTCAATTTTCACCCAGAAAAATTCTTCTCTTGATCACAATCTTACGTTTACGTTATGAATCATTTACACTTAAACCCTTATATATACATTTTATACTAATAATTACACAATTTTGTTAAATTTAGATATAATTTAACACTAAAACTTATATTATATTTACGATAATGGTGAAATATTACAATTATTTACTTTTGAGTTCTTTCTATTGATTTCATATAAATTAATTGGGAATAAATCTTAGAGATAGAAGCTACGCTAGGAGCCGAAACTAGACAAGCCTTGCCCGTGGAAAGCGTCCGCCACCGAAATAAAATCAATCGAATTTAGTTTATAAAGAAAGGGGATGACTTTTTGGACAGCCCCCTTCTAAAATATTAAAAATTTATGAAATGAAAAAGGTAACCTCCAACTACTCCAAGTATAACAATGAACCACGCAGGAACCTTCCAAATGAAAAGCAACGAAAATAAAATAGCTCCTAATGCAAAGTCAGAAGTGTCAAAAATAGAGCTTTTGAATACCGGATCATAAAATGCTGCTAAAAGAATTCCTACAACACTTGCGTTTACGCCCATTAGTATACCTTGGAAAGCTTTTCTTTTTCGTAATTCATTTAAAAATGGTAATGCTGCCATTATGAGTAGAAAAGATGGTAAAAAGATGGCTACTGTTGCAATAACGGTTCCACTTACTCCAGCCATCATTGTTCCTAAATAGCTTGAAAATGTAAACAATGGTCCTGGAACAGCTTGTGCCACCCCATATCCAGCTAAAAATTCATCAGCGGAAATCCATCCAGTTGGAACGACTTCACGTTCAATCATCGGTAATACAACATGTCCGCCACCAAACACTAATGAACCAACACGGAAAAAGATATCAAATATTTGAACAAACGGATGATCTGTAAATTTCGTTATAATCGGTAAAAGGACTAAAGTAGCCACTAAAATACTTAAAGAGATTATTCCTGTTCTTTTAGAAATGTGAACCGAAAAATTATTAACTTTGGAAGTTGCTTGATCTTTAAAAAGAATGTATCCAACCATTCCCGCTCCGATAATAATGAAAATTTGCATCCAAGCCGATGGGAAAATGAACATTGTTGTTGCTGCAATTAATGCAATCGCAATTCTTGTCTTATCTGGCGTAAGCTTTTGCCCCATTCCGATTAAAGCGTGCAATACAACCGCTACTGCGACAACTTTCAAGCTATGGATAAAAACAGCGTCTTCTAGTGAAAATGATTGATAGAGCATAGCAAATAATACAAGTATTAAAATAGATGGAACTGTAAAGCCAAACCAAGATAAAAATCCACCTAAAAGACCACCACGGAGCATACCAATTGCAATTCCAACCTGACTGCTTGCTGGACCGGGTAAGAACTGACATAATGCAATAATATCTGCATATGTTTTTTCATCAAGCCATTTTTTTCGGTCAATATATTCATCTTTAAAATACGCTAAATGGGCAACAGGACCGCCAAAAGAGGTTAGGCCTAACTTCGTCGATGTTGCTAAAATCTCGAATAGTGTGTTTATTCTGTTTTTCCTATTCAAGTTGGTTTCTCCTCTCAATGTTACTTTATTTCATTAAATAGCTCATAAGCCTTTTTTCTAGCCTCATCTAATACATACTTTCCTTTGTCAGTAATGCGATAATACTTTCTAATCTTGCCATTAACATTCACTTCGACCTTTTCTAATAGATTCTCCACTTCTAAACTGTGCAAGATGGGATACAACGTACCTGGACTCATATTGTAGCCATGCTCACGTAATTCCTCTAGCATCCAAGCACCATAAATGGGTTCCTTATCAGCATGATATAAGATATGAATGTGAATAAACCCTAAAAACAGCTTTCGTAAAATCTTGTTCTCCAAAATAACCCTCCCTATTTGATATCGGAATTCAATATCGAATTTCGATATTATAAGTATAAAAAGTTTTTCTTTTCAAATACAATAGTTTATATAAAAAGAATGTTTTTAACCATTTTAATGATAAGATCGCTTCATCACTAGCTGATTAGTTGAGAGGTATTCTCTCATTTAATCTAGTGATTTAAATTTATGTTTTGATTTAACCACTTTTGATAAATGATTCAATCAGTTTTAAACACTTTTTTTATCACTTTAAATGTGAATTCAATCACTTTAAGTACTTTTCATTCACTTTCTTGAGTGATTCAATCAATTTTACATATTTCCCTTTTAATTTCCAGATAAATTTAATCATTTTTTCAAGCTTTTCTATTACTTTGTAAGATTCTATCCAATTATGCTAGAACAAACACTTTCTATTTTTATAGCTTTTTAATAAATAACACTCGGTCTTGACCAGGCCCGTCATAGTCATTAAATATCGTTAATCCATTAACCTCTTGATTCCCTTTTTCAATTTTAAATCCCATCTTCGTATGAAAAGCAATGGAAGTTTTATTGATAGGAGAAGTGACGCAACGAACTATGTTACGACCTTGTTCTTTTACTACGCGAAAAAATTGATTGTAAAGCTTTCGAGCAATATTTTGTTTTCGATATTCAGGATGAACACCAACAAAATGTATATAAGCTTCATCATTACGTGATTGAGACAAAAACCCTATTAAAAAACCAACGATTTTCCCATCAATTTCAGCTATAAAGCTTGTGTTTTGAAAATGATCAAAAAATAACTTTGGCAGCATATCAGACATTTGTCTTCCACCCCACCAATCATTAATTACCGGGGATATCACATGATAATCAGAGCTATTAACAGTACGGATTTTCATTTTGATCACCCTTATTCTTCTTTTTGTTAAAAAATATCAAATATATATAATGTAATGATAATAAAAAAAGTAAATGTACCTAACTAGCTAATAATGTATTCTTTAGCATCTCTATCATACTTCCATTCTTCAAATCCTCTTATAAACCAAATTATCATAAAAAATACCCATGCAAATATAAATGGATCCTCTACTTTTTGTAGAAATATATTAATAATAATGATGGAAGCAAATAAGATAAAGGTGTATTTTTCAATTGTTTTATATTTTTGATTTACATTCTTATACTTACCAATAAATGATTTATATTTTATTTTAAGTATCTAAAAGTAAATATATAAGACTTATGCTAATGATATAAATCATCAGATTTGCTCCTTTTCGTTTTTGACTAATCTTGCATAAGCTTATCCATCAACTATAAAATTACATTTGTAAATATTATACATTTTTAAGAGTTTTAGGACAAAAAAACTTTGTTAGTTAAATTTTACTAGTGTTATTTGGTTAAATGAAATTTTAAAATGGGAGGGTTTTTAATGCTACTCTTTGCGCCAGTTGGAATAGGTATTACAATTGGGATTGGAATTCTTTTATTATCTTTATTTTTAAAGAAAAAAAGTGCTGCTTTAGCTAAAATTCCTTTATATATAGGCTTGTTGTTTTCTGTTATAGTGTTTATCATTAGCTTTTTAGTTAGAGGTTTTGAAGGTGCGGCCTACGGTATACTAGCATTTACAGTCCTTATCTTTTCTATCTCTACTTTTTTAGTCATTAAAAGCAAACAAATTGGACAAAACAATTGAAATAAATTTTTTGTGAAGCTTATATATTTAAATCTATTTAAGGAATCCTTTTAGGAGATTATCGATAAGATTAAGAACTTAATTCATTTTTTGAACCTACATGGCATGAGATTTGACTGCTATCCTAGGTTTTGAGCCATCCTTCCGAAGCTTCTGCCTCTTTCCCGAGGTTTTCATGCTCTCCTTCCGCGGATTCTATCTCTTTATCCGCAGTTTCATGCCTTTTATCCGGAGTTTTAACCCTTTTATCCGGAGTTTTAACCCTTTTATCCGGAGTTTTAACCCTTTTATCCGGAGTTCTAAATCTATTATCCGAGATTCTGGCTCTTTATCCGCGGTTTCTGTGCACTTATCCGCGGTTTCTGGCCCTTTATCCGCGGTTCCAGACCCTTTATCCGCGGTTCCAGACCCTTTATCCGCGGTTCCAGACCCTTTATCCGCGGTTCCAGACCTTTATCCGCGGTTCCAGACCTTTATCCGCCGTTCCAGACCCTTTATGCGCGGTTCCAGACCCTTTATCCGCCGTTCCAGACCATTTATCCGCCGTTCCAGACCATTTATCCGCCGTTCCAGACCCTTTATCCGCGGTTTCTGTACACTTATCCGCGGTTCAGACCCTTTATCCGCGGTTCCAGACCCTTTATCCGCGGTTCCAGACCCTTTATCCGCGGTTTCTGACCCTTTATCCGCGGTTTCTGACCCTTTATCCGCGGTTCCAGACCCTTTATCCGCGGTTCCAGACCCTTTATCCGCCGTTCCAGACTTTTTATCCGGAGTTTCAACCCTTTTATCCGGAGTTTAAAACACTTTATCCGCGGTTTCTGTACACTTATCCGCGGTTTCTGTACACTTATCCGCGGTTTCTGTACACTTATCCGCGGTTCCAGACCCTTTATCCGCGGTTTCTGTACACTTATCCGCGGTTTCAGACCCTTTATCCGCGGTTCCAGACCCTTTATCCGCCGTTCCAGACCCTTTATCCGCGGTTCCAGACCCTTTATCCGCGGTTTCTGTACACTTATCCGCGGTTTCTGTACACTTATCCGCGGTTTCTGACCCTTTATCTGCCGTTCCAGACCCTTTATCCGCGGTTCTGGCCCTTTATCCGCGGTTCCAGCCCATTTATCCGCGGTTTCTGTGCACTTATCCGCGGTTTCTGACCCTTTATCCGCGGTTCCAGACCTTTATCCGCCGTTCCAGACCCTTTATCCGCGGTTTCTGTGCACTTATCCGCGGTTTCTGACCCTTTATCTGCCGTTCCAGACCTTTATCCGCCGTTCCAGACCCTTTATCCGCGGTTCTGGCCCTTTATCCGCGGTTCTGGCCCTTTATCCGCGGTTTCGAGCCCCTCCTCGCGGTTTCGAGTCTTCTTTCCGCGATTTCAATCACCTCTCCCACAGTTTCAACCACTTCTCCCGCGGTTTGGAGCTTCTCAACTTTTCAATATAGTATCCTTCCAAAGATAGAATAAAAACAGCTGAAAAAGCATTACGCTTTTTCAGCTGTTGAGTTTAAAATATCGTTTACTTTTTCCATGACGGCTTCTGTTAGTTTTTCTAATGCTTTTTCGCTGTTTTCAAGAGAGTCTGATTGTACAGCAAAGTAGAATTTGACTTTCGGTTCAGTTCCAGATGGGCGGATACAGAACCATGATCCGTCTTCAAGGAAATATTTTAAAACATTGGATTTTGGAAGCTCGATTACTTCGGTTCCACCAGATTCTACGATTTTTCGTTCACTCGTTAGATAGTCTTCTAAAATGGTAATCTTCTTACCTGCCATTTCAACAGGAGGTTGTTTACGGAAATGAGCTAAAATTCCTTGGATTTGTTCAGCCCCGTCTTTTCCTTTTAATGTTAATGATTTTAAGCCTTCACGATAGAAGCCGTATTTATTGAAGATTTCTAAAAGACCTTCATACATTGTCATGCCTTTTTTCTTATAGTAAGCACATACTTCAACAGCTAAAATCGCTGCTTGTACAGCATCTTTATCACGAGCAAAATCACCGATTAAATAACCGTAGCTTTCTTCATAGCCGAATTGGAATGTGTATTCACCTGTTTTCTCATATTCTTTAATTTTTTCACCGATAAATTTAAATCCTGTTAACGTATCAATCGTATCAAGACCGAATGATTTAGCGATTGCTCTACCAATCTCTGAAGTTACAATCGTTTTTAATACTACTCCGTTTTCAGGTAGCGTACCATTTGCTTTCTTTTCTGTAAGAATGTAATGAAGTAAAATCGCACCAGTTTGGTTTCCTGTTAAAACAACATATTCACCTTTATCGTTTTTAACCGCTACACCAAGTCGGTCAGCATCTGGGTCTGTCCCAATTAAAATATCCGCATCAATTCGATTTCCTTCTTTAATCGCTAATTCAAATGCTGCATGCTCTTCAGGGTTTGGAGATTTAACCGTTGAGAAGTTTGGATCAGGAAGCTCTTGCTCACGAACAACTGTTACATTTTCATATCCAAGAGCGGCTAAACCACGACGAACAGGCTTATTAGCAGTACCGTGAAGTGGTGTAAATACAACCTTTAAGTCTACTTCCTTTGCTAAGTTTGGATTTAAAGAAATCGTTGTCAATTTTTCAGTATAAGCTTCGTCAATTTCTTCCCCAATAATCTTGATAAGACCTTTTTCTTTTAAGTCTGCTTCTTCTGCCACTTGCACCTCTAATTCATTTTTCACTGCTTTTACTTTGGTAATCACTTCATCTGCTACTTTTGGAGGTAATTGTCCACCATCTTCACCATAAACTTTGTAACCATTATATTCAGGAGGGTTATGGCTCGCTGTAATGACAATTCCAGAAAATGCATTCAGATGACGAACTGCAAAAGAAAGCTCAGGAGTTGGACGAAGCTCATCAAATACATATGTTTGAATACCATTTGTTGCTAATGTTTTAGCAGCTTCCATCGCAAATTCAGGAGATTTATGTCGAGAGTCAAAAGCGATTACGACACCGCGTTTTTTCGCATCTTCACCAAAAGATTTTATGTATTCAGCTAACCCTTGAGATGCTTTGCGTATTGTATATACGTTCATTCGGTTTGTCCCTGGTCCAATTTCCCCACGCATACCACCAGTTCCAAACTCTAAATCCTTGTAAAAGCAATCTTCAAGTGCTTTTACGTCGTTTGCCATATCCACTAATTGTTGTTTTAGCTCTGCATCGAGATTCGACGCATTTTTCCAACGCTCATAATTTTGTTCCCAATTCATGAAATTAAGATACCTCCTAAGTTGTATTTGCTTCAATTTTTATTATTCATTAGCAAATAACAAACTTCCTTCTAAAAAAAAACGACAGCATATACATATTTTAGCATAAATTGTTGAATAAACACGAAATAACTTATATCTTTACTCAAAATTTACAGGCTACCGTTGTGGCAGCCTGTATATGCTTTAAGCTGACTTGCTATCATGATCAACCGACTGATCCGATGGAACAACTGCATCATGTAATTGTTCTTCTAATTCTTTTTTATAATTTTCTCTTTGTTCTGGACTCCATTTTAAACGATCAGCCATGTACTGAATGACCGAATCCTTCCATTTCATTACCCACTTAATATCGAAGAATAAAGCACCTGTTCTACGGACGAAAAAGTCAACAGGAGTTGTCGTCATCTCAGAAGACATTCCGTATTCAACTTGAGCTAAAATAAACGCTGGGATATTTCGTTTCTCAGCTTCATCTTGTAAGCTTTGAACAAGGCTTAATACATCATCAACATTTGATCCATAACGCTTTGCCAAGAAGTGAGCTTCATCTTCTGTCAATGCGATTTCCATACCTTCTTTTGTTTTTTCCTCAATAAATTTTGGCAGTTGATCAGAGCCACCTACATGACCACCTGAGATTGGAAGATGCTTTGTTTTACATGGAGAAAACTCTGCACCAAATTCCTCTTTTAATTGATTTGCCACTAAGTCAACGACCATTTCAGCCATTTTACGATATCCTGTTAATTTACCACCAGCAATCGTAATAAGACCTGAATCGGATGTCCAAATTTCATCTTTACGAGAAATTTCTGAAGGGTCCTTACCTTCTTCATAAATTAACGGTCGAACACCTGCCCAGCTTGATTCTACATCTTCTTCTGTAATATCAAGCTCTGGGAACATAAAATGAATCGCATTTAAAACATACTTACGATCCTCATATGTCATTTTTGGATTTGCTGTATCACCTGTATAGAACGTATCCGTTGTACCAACATATGTTTTACCGTCACGAGGAATCGCAAATACCATTCGGCCATCTGGTGTATCAAAATAGATCGCTTGTTTTAATGGGAACTTTGATTGATCAAAAACTAAATGAATCCCTTTTGTTAATTGTAGCTTTTTCCCTTTCTTTGATTGATCCTTTTCACGAAGCGTATCAACCCACGGACCAGCTGCATTAATGATTTTTTTTGCATAAATATCGTACGTTTTCTTTGTAATAGTATCTTCGACTTTTACACCAACAACTTTTCCATCTTTATAAATAAAACCTGTTACCTTCGCATAGTTGACAGCATCTGCCCCAAATTTAACAGCTTCTTTTAACACTTCAATCGTTAAACGGGCATCGTCTGTTCGATATTCAACGTAGTAGCCTCCACCTTTTAAGCCCTCTTTTTTTAATAACGGCTCTTTTTGGAGCGTTTCTTCAGCATTTAGCATTTTTCTGCGTTCACTACGTTTGACAGCTGCTAAGTAGTCATATACAAGAAGACCAATGGAAGTTGAAAATTTTCCGAAAGTCCCACCTTTGTGAATCGGAAGAAGCATCCATTCAGGTGTTGTCACATGAGGTCCATTTTCATAAACGATGGCTCTTTCACGTCCCACATCTGCAACCATTTTCACTTCAAATTGTTTTAAATAACGAAGACCACCATGCACTAGTTTCGTAGAACGGCTTGAAGTACCTGCAGCAAAGTCTTGCATTTCACATAATGCAACCTTCATACCACGGGTTGCGGCATCGAGTGCAATACCTGAACCAGTAATCCCCCCACCAATGACAAAAATATCATACGTTTCTTTCGTCATTTTGTTTAAAATATCTTGACGCTGTAAACTAGAAAAGCTCATTTCTTTCGCCCTCCAATTGTTTTAACTTTTCTGAAAAAGAAAAGAGACCACAACAAAGCTAAAGCAAGTCAACCTTGCCTTAGTGTTGTGGTCTCTCCGTTTCTCCAACCAATTATTAACTTAACTAAATTGTAACATATTTCCCTTATGAATAAAAGCACTTTTCTCTACTTAAAAGCCATCGTTGCTTGAACAGCCTTTTGCCATCCGTTATAAAGCTTTTCACGCTCGTTTTCATCCATATTCGGTTCAAACTGATGGTCTAAATTCCATTGCTTTTTAATTTCATCACGGTCTTTCCAATAACCGACTGCTAGTCCAGCTAAATATGCAGCTCCTAGTGCTGTCGTTTCATTAACTACAGGTCTTTCCACTGGTACACCTAAAATGTCACTTTGAAATTCCATAAGGAAATTGTTTTTAACCGCTCCACCATCCACACGTAACGTTTTAAGTGAAAGATTTGAGTCCTTTTCCATAGCTGAAAGAACATCTCTAGTTTGATAGGCTAACGATTCAAGAGTTGCACGAATGAAATGCTCTTTTGACGTTCCACGAGTTAAACCAAATACTGCTCCTCGAACCTCACTATCCCAATAAGGTGTACCGAGTCCGACAAATGCTGGGACAACATATACACCATCTGTTGATTCTACTTTTTTCGCATATGCTTCACTTTCTTTGGCATCCTTTATCATTCGTAAGCCATCACGCAACCATTGAATAGCAGACCCAGCGACAAAAATACTTCCTTCAAGGGCATACTCTACTTTCCCGTCAATTCCCCATGCGATTGTTGTTAACAATCCATGATCAGATTGAACGGCTTTTTCTCCTGTATTCATTAGCATAAAGCAGCCTGTACCATATGTATTCTTTGCCATTCCCTCTTCATAGCATGCTTGACCAAATAACGCTGCTTGCTGGTCACCTGCTGCTCCTGCAATTGGAACGTTTTGACCAAAGAAATGATTTTCATCAGTATGGGCATATATTTCAGAGGATGGTCTTACTTCTGGTAGCATCGATTTTGGAACGTCTAAAATTTCTAGTATTTCATCATCCCATTTTAATTCATGGATATTAAACAATAACGTTCTAGAGGCATTAGAATAATCTGTTACGTGAGCTTTTCCACCTGAAAGCTTCCAAATTAACCATGTATCAATTGTTCCAAAAAGTAATTTTCCTTGTTCTGCCTTTTCTCTAGCCCCTTCAACATGGTCTAATATCCATTTCACTTTCGTTCCAGAAAAGTAAGCATCAATTAAAAGGCCTGTTTTTTCTCTAAACAGTTGATTGTACCCTTTTTGCTTTAATTCCTCACAAATTTCAGCCGTTTGGCGTGATTGCCATACGATAGCATGATAAATCGGTTTTCCAGTTTCTTTATCCCATACAACTGTTGTTTCGCGCTGATTAGTAATACCAATTCCAGCAATTTGCTGTGCGCTTATTCCTGATTCAGATAAGCAGGATGCAATAACCGATAAAATAGAGCCCCAAATTTCATTGGCATCATGCTCTACCCAGCCTGGTTTTGGAAAGTGCTGAGTAAACTCTTTTTGAGAAATATGTACAATTTCACCTTTTTTATTAAATAGAATGGCTCTTGAGCTTGTCGTACCTTGATCTAAAGATAAAATATAGGATTCCATTGAATCTCCCCCGTTTCAGTCCTTTTTTATTAGTAAACATTCGCGAAAATATCAAAAGCTCCTTTTTATTAAAAATAAAAAATCCACAACAATACACTTTGCCCATAAGGACAAAGGACTGCTGCGGATCTCCTTTTCTCCATCACAACTATTAACTTATTTTAAACATAACATGAGTTTGAAAGCGGTGTCAACCTGTGATTTCCTTTTTCCATAATTCTTCTCTTGATGTTGTTACGGCTGTTGCCCCCGCTTGTAATGCCTTTTTGACATCCTCTTCAGTACGAATAAATCCCCCAGCAAATATTGGAATACCTGTTTTCTCTTTAATTTCATGAATCAAATGAGGAACAATACCAGGTAACACTTCAATAAAGTCTGGCTCGTACTTTTTGACAAGCTCTAAACTCTTTTCTAATCCCCCTGAATCCAATAAAAATAATCTCTGAATGGCAAAAACTTTTTTCTGTTTTGCTTTCGCAATAACAGACGTTCGAGTAGATATAAGTCCCGCTGGCTTAATCTCTTGACATAAAAATTCTGCTGCATATTCATCATGCTTTAAACCTTGTATTAAATCAACATGAATAAACAGCTTTTTATTGTGGTCTTTAGCAGCTTTCACTAAATGCTTGATCTGTCCTAAATGACTATCAAGCAATACACCGTATACAAAATCACTTTCCAAAAACCGATCAAACTGCTTCATATTTCGTATTGCTGGGAGAATGGATTGACCATGAAAGCTCAACAGCTTTTCACTCCTTTAAACGTTCCGAACGATATTACCAACTTGTGAAACCTCGTGTTATCGATTTTAAGCTTTTTACAGTTGTTTGGCAACTCTATCAATATTATTTAACACTTCCGCAGCTTTCACGTTTTATAAATTGATGTGGAATGACTACTTTTTTCGCTATAGAACGTTTGGAGCGAATTTGTTCTAAAAGTAGTTCAACAGCAGATTCTCCCATAAATTCGGTATAGACCTTTACAGTTGTTAAAGCTGGCTGTAAAAACTTTGATGTTGCAATATCGTTAAATCCAACAAGTGAAACTTGTTCAGGAACTTTAATTCCTTCTTCATGAAGTGCTCTTAAGGCACCAATGGCCATGGAATCACTAGCGACAAAAAAGGCAGTAGGACGTTCCTTTAATGTTAACGCTTCCTTCATTAATCGAAAACCGTCTTCAGCGGTAAATTTCCCTGTCCAAATATAGTTTGGATTGTAAAGATTTTGGAGCTTCAAAAATTCAAAAAATGTCACTTCACGATCATCTTTAATTGGCACATCGTCACGTACATACTCTTTTCCACCGATATAACCTATCGAAGTATGACCAAGTTGAACTAAATACTCAAGCACTTCGACCATCGCTTTTCGAAAATCAACTGCAATACAATCGTAGTCATCCGATGGAGCATAGTCGACCAGTACAATATTTTGTGTGTTCGTTTTAAATGCCTCTACTTCTTCAACACTAAATTTTCCAACAGCAATAATGCCATCTAAATGATCAACCCATACTTCTTTATTTTCTTTACCTTTATTAAATAGTTTTACTAACTCAATTTGTCTTTCATAGCATTCTTTTTCAACACCGAGGCGAATGGACATATAGTATGGGTCTTCTAGTTCTTGCTCTTCTGTATACCAATAGATTAATCCAAATTTTAAACGTTCGGATTCTTCCTTTTGTGGATGGCGACTACGAACGGTTTTATAATTGAGCTGTTGAGCAATCTCAAAAATTCGCTTTCTCGTTTCATCTGCAACCGAAAGCGTTTTATCATAATTTAAAACACGCGATACTGTTGATAATGAAACACCTGCCTTTTCAGCAATATCCTTTAGCGTTGCCATAAAGCGATCTCCTCCCAACATTAAAGCCCAAAAATGAACTAAAATAAAAGATATGTATAAATGACTAACATTCATAAGAATATGTATTGAAAAGCGAGGCTATCTCTAAATGGGGCCAGGCCCCTTTAGAAACAGCCTTTTCCTTACAATTTCATAACTTTACTTTCAAATGGTTTTAATGTTTCATTTTGAAATGTTTTTTCTTCTGAAGAATGGTTCATGACAAAATAATATTGGTTATCCCCAACTGTTCGTAAGTATACTTCGACATCTTTTTCGGTTTCCAAATGCCATATACTATGCTTATCAATAATTTCTTTTGCAATTGGTGCTAGAAGTTCAGAATCTACACCGCCGCCAATATAATAAACGGTCCCTTTTCCAAAATCGTGTTTCGTGATAGCTGCATGTTGTTTATAGAAATCATCTGCATAATAATATAAAGCTTCGGCACCATCTAATGTAATAATATCACGCCAAACCGAAATTGAGCCTTTCTTTTGATCAAACGGACCAGACCCAATAATTGGGACCTGTTGAGAATCAGAAAGTGATTCGGTTTCATAAATTTGAATACCAGCTAAATCACTTATAAAGCCAGGTAAAGTCTTTTTAAAATGAATATTGTTATCTTTATCTTTTAAACCAGTGCGAAATGAGAATATAATTGTTCCGCCTTGTTCGACAAATTGACGGAATCGTTCACTTAATTTTTCATCAATGATTTGTAAACACGGAACGACTAAAACTTTATAGGAAGAAAAGTCTCGGTCCGTTGGGATGACATCAATATGTGTATTCCATTCATAAAATGGTGTGTATAGTCTTAACAACTCATTTGTAAAATCGAATCCTTCACTTTGAACCTGGAAGCGCCAAGACCATATATTGTCGTAATCATATAAAACAGCTATGTCTGATTGAATTTCTGACTTTAATACCTCTTCATATTGTTTAATATCTTGAAATACAGATTGTACCTCTTTATATTTTCGGCCATAGCGGTTATCATGATCGACAATTCCATAACAAAATTGTTCCGCACCTTTTGTCATGCCACGCCAGCGAAAATAAAGCATATCTGTACAGCCGTGTGCAAAAGCTTGATATGACCACATTTTGGCTTGATTTGGACGTGGTAAATAACCGATGACATTATGACCTTGTGCTCCCATTAATTCTTCAACAATCCAATAATTTTTCCCTAACAACCCACGGTTAAAATCATGCGTCATAGCAATATTAGCAGGTGAGATCGGCTTTGATAATCCACCCCAAACTGGATAATTGTCATAAGAGACAAAATCTAACATTTTCACATTTTCAGCGTGATCAAACCACTTGTTGAAAAAACCACCAGAAACGTTTGTTGTTATTTTCTGATGATCTCCTTTATATTTCTTTACAATCTCAATCATTTCATGAGCAAAGCTATTGACAGAGTAGGAACGGAAGCGTGCCCATTCTAACTGTAATGATGGATTATGGGTTGTAATTGTTTTTTTCGGAATAGGAATTTCTGAAAAATCATTATACGTCTGCCCCCAGAAAATAGTGCCCCAACGCTCATTTAATTCATCAATGGATTGATATTTCGTCTTTAAATATTCTTGAAAGCCTTCATGACATTGCTCACAATAGCACATATCGCTTCCTTCATGACCGAATTCGTTGTCGATTTGCCAGGCAATAATTGCTTCTTCATTGCAATAATGTTTGACAAGCTTTTCAGTAATACGTGCTGCATAATAGCGATACGTTTTTGAATTAAAGCAATATTGTCTTCTTCCACCAAACGTGCGTTTCTGCCCATTTTCATCCTCTGATAAAATGCTTGGGTCTTTTTTGGCTAGCCATGCCGGAAAAGTTGCAGTTGGTGTACCAAACATGACAGCAAAGCCTTCACTTTTCACTTTCTCAATCACTTCATCAAAAAATGAAAAATCAAAATGGCCTTCTTTTTTCTCCATCATATGCCAAGCAAATTCTCCGATGCGAACAATATTGGCTCCTAATCCTTTTATTCCTTTCACATCTTCTTCCATCATTTCTTTTGGCCAATGCTCAGGATAATAATCGACACCAAGATACATGATGTTTTCCTCCATTTACTTAAATTCGTTTTACTAATCCGTTACAACCGCTTCTTTTTGTAGTTCTTTTACTCCATCACCAGCATTTACTACATAAAAGCTTGCTTCATAACCAATTTCGTTTTTATATTCTTTACCGACAACTTCTAAGAATAAATCAAGCTGATCGTTTCGCACAATATTTACTGTACACCCTCCAAATCCAGCACCCGTCATTCGAGCTCCAATCGTTCCTTCATGCTTCCAAGCAGCCTCAACAAGCGCATCTAACTCTTTTCCTGTTACTTCATAATCATCCCGAAGTGATATATGGGAAGCTTTCATTAACTGTCCAAAAGCTGTTAAATCCCCATTTTTAAGAACTTCAACTGCTTTTAATGTTCGTTCATTTTCCGTTACGACATGCCTTGCTCTTTTATATTCTTCGTCATTTAATAATTCTTTTACTTGTTCAAGCTTTTCAGAGCTTAAATCTGCCAGCTGTTCGATATTCATTTTATCCTTTATTTTCTCTAAAGCATTTTCACATGTTGTTCTACGATCATTGTATGCAGAGTCTGCTAGCCCTCTTTTTTTATTCGTATTGGCAATGACTATGGAAGCATCCTTTAAGTGAAATGGAATATAGTCATAGTTTAATCGATCACAATTTAACAAAATAGCATGTTCATCTTTTCCGAAGCCGACCGCAAACTGATCCATAATTCCACAGTTAACTCCAATAAATTCGTTTTCCACTTTTTGTGATAACTGAACTAGCTCCAATCGATCTAAACCGAATTCATACCATTTATTAAGCATATAAGCCGTTACTAGTTCGATTGATGCTGATGAGGAAAGACCTGCACCATTTGGAATCGTTCCATAAAAGTATAAGTCCATTCCATCCGATAACGTGTATTGCTCTTTATATTTTGCAAAAATACCGATTGGATAGTTTGCCCAATCTTGTTTCGTATCATAGATTAATTGGTCAAGCGAAACCTCAATAATGCCTTTTTCTTCAAAGTTTTGGGAATAAAAATGAAGCTTTCTGTCATTTCGTTTTCGAACAATTAAATAGGTCCCAATTTCTAATGCACATGGAAGGACGTGACCACCATTATAATCAATGTGTTCTCCAATTAAATTCACCCTTCCAGGTGCAAAAAAGATTCTCTCTTTCTCATCATTTTTTCCAAAAGTTTGATAAAACTTTTCTAAAACCGCCTTCAACAGTCGTCAACTCCCTTCTTTACTTCAGACAGCTTCCAAATAATTGACTGGTAATCTCCTGCTAAAAACGAATGGGACGAGTATACTGTTCCGTTAAATATAGCCGGAAGCTGAATACCAGCATACATGAGTTCATCTCCACCAAACACTTGATTTGTCCCTTCCAAGCGATACATTTTGTTTTCATCTAAACCAGCTAGCTTTAACTGAACTAACCCTGGGTTTGGTTTTGCTAACGTACGGTAAAATGCAACTATTGCTTCTGATTGATCTTTTGATACAACCATCCAAGCCGTATCGTTTCCCTCAAATGGACTTAACAGACGGTAAAAGGTTCCAAATTGAATAAGTGAACGATTTTTTTTATAAAAATAGACTTGGTTTTGAATTTGTTCTTTCTCATCATCTGATAATTTCGTAACATCTAACTCATATCCAAATGCTCCAAACATGGCCACATGAAAACGGGTGTGTATCGGTGTCATCCGTCTTACTTGATGATTCGGCACACTTGAAACGTGTGCTCCCATAGAGGAAAGTGGGTATACAAATGAAGTTCCATATTGTATTTTCAAACGCTCTATTGCATCTGTGTTATCACTCGTCCAAGTCTGTGGCATGTAAAACAGCATCCCTGGGTCAAAACGGTTTCCACCGCTAGCACAAGATTCAAATAAAACATTTGGAAATTCATCTGTTAATTTCTCAAGTAATTCATAAAGGCCAAGAACATAGCGATGAGCCACTTCACCTTGCCGTTCTTTTGGTAATGAATCAGATCCAATTTCTGACATATTCCGATTCATATCCCATTTGACATACTGAATCGGTGAACTTCTTAAAATATTCGATAAGATTTCAAACAGATAATCCCGTACTTCTTTTTTTGTCAAATCGAGAATAAATTGGTTTCGGCCGTGAGAAAGGAGTTCATATTGAGCTCCTAAAAGCCAATCAGGATGTTTTTTATATAGCCTGCTTTCCTTTGAGATCATTTCTGGTTCAACCCATAAACCAAACTGCATACCTTGTTGTTCAATCTGGTTTCCTAAACCGTTTAATCCATTTGGAAGCTTCTTTTTGTCAAAAAACCAATCTCCTAACGAAGTGGTGTCATCGTTTCGCCCTTCAAACCACCCATCATCTAAGACAAATAATTCAATCCCTAGCTGGCTTGCTTCTTTAGCAATGTCTAAAATTTTCTCTTCGTTAAAATCAAAATAAGTTGCTTCCCAATTATTAATTAAAATGGGGCGCTCTTTGTCTCTCCAATACCCTCTTGCTAATCTTTCCTGGTAAAGAGAGTGATATGTTTGACTCATTCCATTTAACCCTTTATCTGAAAAGACCATTACAACCTCAGGTGTTTGAAACTGTTCATTGGGTTCAAGATACCAGCTAAAATCAAATGGGTTAATACCCATTACGACCCTTGCCGTATCATAATGATCAACTTCAACACCTGCTAAAAAGTTACCACTATATACGAAGCTAAAGCCGTAAACGATACCCTTATGTTCTGATGTATTCGGCTCCATTAAAGCAATAAATGGATTGTGAAAAGAGCTACTTACACCTCTTTTACTATTAATCGATTGAAAGCCTTTTTGTAGCTTTCTACACGTAACATGTCTTTCTTTAATCCAAGCTCCATCTAAATGAATCCACTCAAAATTGGAAGTTGGAAAATCTACCGAAGCACTCATGATTCGCTCAATGATGACAGACTTATCTCCTTCATTTATCAGTTGAGCACTTCTAATGATGACATTTCGTTTTAGAAAAACTGTATAGTATAGCTTTAATGTGACATGCGTAAATGGATCCTTTAAGGTGACAATGAGTGTTTCTGCCTCTTCCTCTGACTCCACATAAACAGCTGGGAGTCCCTTTAATTTAGGCTTTCCTTTAATGACATCATAGGAGTCATAGAGAAAACGAGTAATTCGACTGCCATTGTCATGCTTTAGATGAAAGGCAGGCTCCCGGTAATCCCCCGTTCCATAAGAAGGATACTCTTGTTTGATAAACTCCAATGAAAATTGTGAATCACCTTCAAAGGTAAACGTCGCATTCCCTAGTGGTTCTTTCGGTAATTGGAGTAAGTAGGAGAAATCATCACGATGCCTAATTTTTTTACCGAAATATAAGTGACCGAGCTGTCCATTTTTTAACACTTGAAAAATATAGCTAACATTGTGTCCTTGTAAATGAAATTGTTTTGTTTCTTTATTAATATAGATAGGCATCTTTTTCCCCCTTACTTCACAGCACTTCCAAGCATTCCAGAAATAAATTGTCTTTGTAGAACAAGGAAGAATACGATAATTGGTACAGTTGCAAGTGTGACACCAGCCATTACTTGACCGTAATCGATACGTGATAATCCGAATAAACTAGATAAAGCAACTGGGAATGTGTACATATCCTTAGATGATAAAGCAATTAATGGCCATAAAAAGCTATTCCACTGATACATGAATAAAAAGATTGCTGTTGCAGCTAAAGCCGGTCTCATGGATGGTAAGACAATTTTAAAGAAGATTTTCAATTCACCAGCACCGTCAATCCTTGCCGCTTCAATTAATGCATTCGGAAACGCTAGCATATTTTGTCGCATTAGGAAAATGGCAAATGGATAGGCTAAGTTTGGCAAAATAACCGCTTGATACGTATTTAACCAGCCCCATGCTGCCATCATTTTAAATAATGGGATGATTGTAGCATGATATGGAACCATCATAGATAATAGGAAAATACCGAAAATAATATCTCTTCCTTTAAACTCAAATTTAGCGAAAGCATATGCTGCCATTGTACAAATAAGTAAACTTAAAACCGTATAAACAATTGCTATAAATAATGAGTTAAACATAACGCGTCCAATACCAATAGCTTCATTTAAGTTTGTTATATTTTCAATAAGCTGAGTACCTGGAATTAAAACAGGAGGCTTAGCAAACATCTTTCCACTTTCATTTGTCGCTCCAATAGCTGCCCAATAAAATGGAAATAACGAGATTAAAGCACCAATGGTTAAAACTACATAAAGACCTAATTTTTTCATACCTTTCGATTTTTTCATTCGCGATCACCTGTCACTTTAAATTGGAAGTATGTTAAAATAGCGATTAAAATTACGATGACATACGCAATCGTTGATGCATATCCGAAGTCAAAATAACGGAAACCTGTTTGATATAAATACATCCCAATTGTTAATGTTTCATCACTTGGTCCACCCTTTGTTAACGTGTACGGTTCATCAAATAATTGCAAAGTACCAATAGTAGATAGGACAAATGTAAATAAAATGACTGGTTTTAATTGCGGAATGGTTATTGAGAAAAATTGACGAATCTTTGATGCCCCGTCAATACTTGCTGCTTCGTAAATTTCTTCAGGTATGTTTTGTAAACCCGCTAAGAAAATCACCATATTATAGCCAACCCATCTCCATGTCATAGCGATAATTAAGGATACTTTCGCCCAAATCGGATGTGATAACCACGGTATGGAATCAATTCCAATAGCAGTTAAGAAATGGTTAATTACTCCATCGTTCATTAACATAATGGAAAAGATAATGGAATAAGCAACTAAGGATGTAACGGCCGGTAGGAAATACGTAACCCGAAAGAACCCTCTCATTTTTAACAACGCTGAGTTTAATAATGTTGCAATAAAGAGAGCTAAAAATAACATAATCGGTACTTGTATAATTAATAGAATGAATGTGTTCTTTAAAGCCTTAATAAAAATTTCATCTTCAAAAAGACGTAAATAGTTATCAAGACCAACAAATGTAAACTGTCCACCTTGGTTCGTTTGAAAGCTTAGAACAAAAGAATACAAAATAGGATAAAGCATAAAGACAGCAAATAATATGACAGCTGGTGCTATAAATAAGTAAGGAACATATTTTTTCGTTTTCATACTCATCCTTCTCACTTTCATTAAAGTTCTTAATTTTTTGACTCTGTTAAAATTGAATGCTAGTACTCGCTACATTTAATATCAACCAACAATCTTTAACACAGCCAATTTTTTAAAGCGAAGAACGATTACCATTTCCACCTAGTCTATATTTCTTAAAATCTGTTAGGTAAAAAAGAGAGATTTAGAACCCTCACTCTTATGATTCTAAATCTCTCATTTTTTTGATTAATAAGAGTTCATTTCACGGTTTGTTCGATCTTTTAATCGTTCAGCAGCTTCTTTTAAAGCCTCTTCAACATCTTTTCCATTAAAGACATCTGCTTGTGCCTTAATCGATTCATCTAGAGCCATTGAATAATCTTTTGTATAGTAAGCAGTAGGTACATCTTTCATCTCTTTAGCAAATAACTGCCAAATTTTTTGTCCACCGAAGAATTCATCTTCACTAGTGAATACTTCAGAATCATAAACTGTATTTAAGGATGGGAATAATCCGTACTTTTCCATTGCCATTAACTGAACTTCTTCGTTTGTTGAGAAGTATGTTAAGAAGTCATATGCTTCTTCTACATGCTCAGATGATGCAGGAATCATCCAGCTAGATCCACCTAAGTTAGAAGCGCGATTTCCGCCTTCTTCAAAAGCTGGAAGTAAGAATACTCCCCAGTCACCTTTAGAATCTTTTGCTTGGTCAATAATTGTTCCATAATACCACGCACCGAATGGGATTGTCGCAACAGATCCGTCAATTGTAGCTGAAACAATACCATTCCAACCGTCCACATCTTTAATTAGATCAGCATCAGCAAATTTCTTTAACGTTTCCATTGCCTTAACTGCTTTAGGATTTGTTAAGTCAATATTTCCGTTTTCATCAAAGTAGAAAACTCCTTGTTGGTTTAGCATCATTCGGAATGTTGGATCGTCTTTAAACATATCAAGCGGCATTGCATAAGAGCCTGTAGCATCTTTAATCTTTTTACCAGCTTCTAAAAAGTCATCCCAAGTTTTAATATCTTCTGGATTGACACCAGCTTGTTCAAATAGACTACGACGATAGAACATACCTCCTGGACCCGCATCAAAAGGCATCGCAAAGAAACTACCATCAACACTTGTTAAATCTTTTTTAAATTGAGGGAATTGATCTGCATAATCATCAAAACCTTTTTCAGATAAATTCACAAAACCATTCGGAAACGCTTCCACATAACCGTGAATTCGATCATCTTCTACTAATACAATGTCAGGTAAACCAGTACCACCTGCAGCAAGGCCTGTAGAAAGTTTGTCATAAACATCTAAACGTCCGATATCTTCTACTTTAATTTCTACATTTGGATGTTCCTTTTGATATTTTTCCATCGCTTCATTTAAAGCTCCTACGTTAACGTTCCAAGCCCATGCTGTTAACGTAACCTTACCATCTTCACTTGAACTTCCCCCATTGTTTGAACTACATCCTACAAGTAATAGAGAAAAGACAAGTAAGAAACTTAGCATTGCATAAAGTTTTTTCATTCACCTTATCCCCCTTCTACACTTAAAAGAAAAATTGTTTAGTAAAAGTGCCCCCTTAAATTTTCGGAAAGCGTTTTCAATCTACACTTAAGATTTTAGTAAATTTCCACGATTTAGTCAATCGTATTTTTACTAAATTTTTTACTAGATTAAATATTTTCTATCTTGATATAAAACCACCATGAATAGGATCCATTCGGAGGAATAGAACTTACTTTTCGAATTTTTTCTGCAACATAGACATCGTCATAAATACCGGTACACGGTTCTAAAGCAAAGTTATAATCTCCTCGGTATCCACCTTGGGTTTTCCATACTCCTAAATACGGTACTTTTTCTTTCGGAAATGCAAATGTCATTTGCCGATTTAAGTCTCGCTGGAGTATGCGACACCATCCTTCTTGAAGCTTTTCCGTAAAGTAAAATTTTTCACATGTTTGATCAGTCGGTCCCCACATTTTATTTAAATAAAGAGGCTCTCCTGTATTCAAAGAATAAGTAAGAGGATAAGAGTGAATGCTTCCCCACTCTCCTAAGTGCACAGTACTATGTTCCACTGTAATAACTTCTTTCAGGTGAGAGGGAACCTGAATTTCGGTATATTGATTTAAGTTTAATAAAGCATGTGGCGTCCAAATAAATGAAAACGGCTTATCGCTATTATTAAACGTTTGATATTGAATTTGAAGTTCGTTTTCTGCTAGTTTTATTTGTTTTTTAATGGAGTATGGAAACCGTGGACTAACAACTTCAAGCAATAGTTGATTATCTAAAATGGTTACTTTCCACGGTAATGTCCACACTTCACCATGATCTGGTACTACTTCACCGTTAAACGGGTGATACGTCTTATCAATACTTGGAAAAACTTCATCAAATCCACTTGAGTCGTATTCGGAAAAGTCCGCACCATAAGGAGGCACTTTTAGCTCTTCATCCTTTTGAAACAGCCATTCATAGTTTTTTTCTTTATCGTAAAGACTTGCAAGCTTTCCCCCATAACAAGGAATAAAGGTAGCTTTTAAAAAGTCGTTTTCCATAACAATGGATTCCAATCCTTTGAACGTACATTGTTTAATCATGCTAATCCCTCACTATACTCATCGAACATTTTCTTGGATATACTCTATAAAGCGTAAAAATGCTGATTTCCCTTGTTTGTTTCGTTTAAATACCCCTGCATGCTCTAAAACGATTGAGAAAACTTGACCGACTTCTTTTCTTAGTACATCATGTATCGTTTCATTTGGAAACTCACCATATTGATTCTTCATTTTCATAGCCCAGTCATAATGTTTGGCTGTTCTCTCATCTTCTTTTATTTTTTTCATTTCATCTTTTACTAAATATTCACCTAAAGCCTTCATTTCTTCCTTAAGTCTTCCAGGTAATACGGCAAGTCCCATGACTTCAATAAGGCCGATATTTTCTTTTTTAATATGATGTACTTCATTATGTGGATGAAAGATTCCTAACGGATGCCTTTCATCTGTCCGATTATTTCGTAATACTAAGTCTAATTCGAATTGATTTCCCTTTTTACGTGCAATTGGTGTGATGGTATTATGTCTTTCTTCATTTGAATGGGCCAAAATTTCTACTTGTTCATCACTATATTCACGCCATAAATGAAGAATTTGATTCGCAAGTTCAATTAATTGCACGCGGTTTTCTGATTGTAGTCGAATAACGGACATTGGCCACTTCACAATTCCGGCTTTCACCTGATCAAAATTTGAAAACGTAAACGTTTCTTCCATCTCCGCTTTTGCCATCGGAAATTCGTGATAACCACCTTGGTAGTGGTCATGATTTAAAATTGATCCACCAACGATCGGTAAATCTGCATTTGAGCCGATAAAATAATGAGGATACTTTTGAACGAAATCTAGCAATCTCGCAAAAGTATTTCGACTAATTTTCATCGGACGGTGTTCATGACTAAAAACAATTGCATGCTCGTTGTAATATACATATGGGGAAAATTGCATAAACCATTGTTCACCATCTAGTTCAACTGGAATGACTCGTAAATTTTGTCTAGCTGGATGGTTAACTCGCCCTTTGTAGCCCACATTTTCTTTACAAAGTAAACATTTTGGATAATCAGTGCTCGCTAAATTTTTAGCTGCTGCTATAGCTTTCGGATCCTTTTCTGGTTTAGATAGATTGATTGTAATTTCTAAGTCCCCATATTCTGTTTTACTTTTCCAGCTTTCATTTTTAGCAATTCGATCCGTACGAATGTAATGGACAGCCTTTGAAAGCTGATAGAAATAAGAAGTGGCTTTCTCAGGCCCCTCCTGATCGAGAATTTCCTCAAAGTTCTTTTTCACTTCAGATGGACGAGGCATTAAACAAGACATAATTTTTGTATCCAACAAGTCACGGTACGTCACCGTATTTTCCTTTAAAACTCCATATTCATACGCCCAGTCCAACATATTGTTTAAAATGTCAACAGGTGAATCAAGCTCTTCATAAGGAACCTCAGACTTCTCATAGGAGTCTAGCTGTAAAACATCTAATAATTGATTAATTGTATACTCCTTATCCCATTTAGTAATTAACCCTTTTTGTAAACCATATTGGATGAGTCTTCCGATTTCTTCATGAATTTGAATTGTCAATCTAGTCTCCCCCTTATTGCCTTTTAGACTGATAACCATCAGGATGTTTTTGGAACCATTTCCACGCTGTCTCGATAATTGTTTCAAGAGAAGCGTATTTTGGTTCCCATCCTAGTTCTTTCATTGCTTTTTCAGATGAAGCAACCAGTTTCGCTGGGTCCCCAGGTCTTCTCGGAGCTATTTCTGCTTTTATTTCTTTTCCTGTTACCTTTCGAGCAGTTTCAATGACCTCTTTAACTGAGAAGCCATTTCCATTTCCTAAATTGTAGATACCACTTCCTTTTCCTTTACGAAGGCGGTCTAACGCCAATAAATGGGCATCAATTAAATCATTGACATGGATATAATCTCGAATACACGTACCATCCTTTGTATCGTAGTCATCACCAAAAATCATAATTTTGTCACGTTTTCCTAAAGCGACCTGCAAAATAATCGGAATGAGATGAGTTTCTGGTTGATGATCTTCACCGATCAAACCATTCGTATGGGCCCCTGCTACATTAAAGTAACGTAAAACGACATATTCGATTCCGTACGCTTTTTCACACCACTTTAACATCTTTTCAATGGTAAGCTTTGTTTCCCCATAAGGATTCGTTGGGTTAGTTTCAGCATTCTCTAAAATTGGAATTTCCTTTGGCTCCCCATATGTTGCGGCTGTTGAGGAAAACACAATTTTTTTCACCCCATGATTTTTCATCACTCTTAAAAGAGCAATGGCACCACCTACATTGTTGTCATAATAGGTTAATGGGTCTTCAACACTCTCTCCTACAAGAGAATCCGCAGCAAAATGTAGCACCGCATCAATGGAGTGCTTTTGAAAAACTTCTGTTAAGAATGTTTCATCTCGTAAATCTCCAATATATAAAGAAGCTCCTTCTAAAACAGCTTCTTGATGACCTTTTTGCAAATTATCTACAACGACCACTTCTTCTCCTTTTTCAAGCAACTCTGCCACCGCATGGCTCCCAATATATCCAGCCCCACCACAAACAAGAACTGCCATTATTATCTCTTCCTTTCTGCTGTCATATCTTTTACTAAAAATTTTACTATTTTTCAGTAAAATAATCTACACATTTTTGTATTCGTTTTCAGTTTTTTGAATATTTTATTTTTTTAACTTCAGATGAATATAATTTATTTCTGTTTTGTTTTTAAATTGATTTTTAAAATTTTATAAGTAATAGATACTATTTATTAAGGTCAATTACACAATATAAAAAGGGATGGACAGGCCCATCCCTTCATACTTCTGCTAAAACTATTTTATGACATCAAACGTGTAAACACCTCAATCATTAAGCAAAGTGCTAAAACCTTATCAATTCACCTGAACATCATCTATAATTTTTCTCTTTCTTGTTTAGTAATTCAATAATTCTAATCAGCAGAGAAATAATAATTGATAATAATAGAATGATAGCAATACCAGTAGAAATTAAACCCATATTAGTTAAGAACCAAAGAAGGAAGATACATATTAAATTTCCGAAAAACAATAATAGCGTTATGGATTATATCTTTCCATGATTTACTACCTTGATCTTTTTTAATATGCTTAACGATTAATACGTCGTAAAAGTACTCTTATTAAAAAAAATATACCTATTTATTTCCTAACTCATGAATCGTCACTTCGCTTCTGACCATAAAACGAAAATTGAGATGAGACTGACTAATTCCTTTTGAGATGTAAAATGCTCCTTGTTCTCTCATATGTTTTCCTTTGTAAAAACCTTTCTTCGGAAGCTCTCCCATATTCACAAAATGAAAAAAGTAAGGAATATTCACTTGCTTTCCGTGTAAATGACCGGCTACAAGCATTGTGTAAGGATCTTTTATTTCGACAACAATATTTGGATCATGGGTTAGTACTAGAACTTCCTTTCGATATGGATTTGGAAAGGAAAAGCTTTTTTCGATATCATGATGCCCTCGGCCATAATCATCGATTCCAACAATAATAACATCCTCTTTTTCGACATACTCGTTTTTTAGTAAATTAATTTGATATTTTTTTAGCAAATTCTCTAGCAGTGATAAATCCTTTAAATGACGGTCATGGTTTCCTAATACAGCAAATGCCTCTATATTTGTTTCTTGAATCATCTGTAAAAAATGTCGTAATATTGGTAGTTCTTTTTCATTTTGATCGATAAAGTCCCCCGTTAGAAAAATATAATCAGGATTTTCTTTTTCTATTAAGCCTTTAATCGTTTTTAGTGGTACTCTTAAATGCTTTATATGTAAATCACTTATTTGAATTATTTTCTTATTCACCTTACTTTCCCAATGAATTCTCTCTATTTTTAACCATTTAGTCGGTAGAATAAAAAAGATTTCCCAAGCAATAGCTAATGCACTCAATCCAAAGATACCAATTAATAATATTTCCAAATATGTTCACCTTCTCATCATTACCTAGTTGTTATAATTATGAATATAGCATAAGGTACTAATTAATGATGAGAATTTATGCTAAAAATTTCTTGTTCAATTAAAAACTAGCCCCACATTTTGAGGCTAGTTCAATCATTTAAAACGTTTCTTCGTCATTTTTCTTTGAAATGTTCGTTAAAGCTTCTCCAGCTTGTTCGTTAGATTGGTTGTTAACAGCTAAGTCACCTAATGCGACAATACCAACTATTTGATTGTTTTCCACAACCGGTAAGCGACGAATTTGATTTTGTGACATAAGCTGTGCCGCTTCCTGAAGACTCATATTTGGATCTCCAGAAACAAGATTTGTTGACATAACTTCAGAAACAGGGGTATTTCCATCCATACCTTCAGCTGTTGTACGAAGGGTAATGTCACGGTCTGTCACAATTCCTCGGATTTGTCCATTGTCCACAACCGGTATTGAGCCAATATTATGCTGACTCATTAATTGCGCAGCCTCTTGAACTGTTTGGTTAGATGAAACACAAATGACATTTTGACTCATAATTTCTCTTACTGTATTCATAGTTCATCCACTCCTTTCGTAGATAGTTTGAACGGAAATCATGTTATTATTATTGGAAATAATTAACTGTCAAATATATTTTAAAGAAGTTTCGAATTTTATTCTTTTACATTCTAAACAGATATGTACTATAATTTCTTTTGTAGAAATTCTAAAAGAAGGGAATTTTAAATGAATAATGCCATAAACAGAAAGAATGAAAATTGGTTGTTTTTTGCATGGATGGCTTCCTTTATATCGACATTAGGTAGTCTTTATTTTTCAGAAGTATTGAAGTTTATTCCATGTGACCTTTGTTGGTTTCAAAGAATTTTCATGTACCCACTTGTCATTCTTTTAGGAATTGCCTATGTTAAAAAAGATTTTGAAGTCACGAAGTATTCAGTTGTTTTATCCGCAATTGGAGGAATGATTTCGATTTATCATTACTCCATTCAAAAAGTATCATTTTTAGGAGAACGATCCTTAGCCTGTGGCCAAGTCCCTTGTACAGGTGAATATATAAATTGGCTTGGATTTATAACCATCCCTTTTTTAGCATTATTGGGATTTATTATTATTTTTATCTCTAGTGTTTTAATCATTCGAAATAAAGGGTAGGTGAATGACATGAAAAAAATACTCATTTTTGGTGGAATCGTTATTATCCTCTTTGGTTTATTAGCATTTATGACCAATTATCAAAAACAACAAAAAATCGCCGATATTGGAGATAATCCTTATAATAAATCAGATTTAAAGCCAGCAACAATTGAGCTTTTAGATGATCCGAATTACCAAAACATTATTTTGCCTGAAGAGTTGGATGAAATGCTTGACAATAAAGAAGATATGATTGTTTATTTCTTTAGCTCCACTTGTGTTTATTGTAAAGAAGCGACACCAATTTTAATGCCTATAGCAGAAGAAATGAATGTAGATATAAAGCAGTTTAACTTATTAGAATTTGAAGAGGGCTGGGACGATTACAATATTAACGCAACACCAACCCTTGTTCGTTACGAAGATGGAAAAGAAGTTGAACGTGTTGAAGGATTACAAAGTGAAGAGTTCTTTAGAGAATTATTAGGAAAGTGGACAGCTCAATAAATTTGAACTTCACTATTCAAAATCGAGGATAAAAACTCGATAACTGCGGATAAAAATGCACTATCCGCGGATAATAGCCTTAAAACCGTGGATAACAATACCAAAACTACGGATAAAGGGCTCAAAACCGAGGATAACTTTCTATAATCCAAAAAGAATGGCGAAAAAGCGAAAAAAATAGTACAAATACATTATCCAATCAAGTGCTTAACTAAAAAGGGCCTGTCTCAAAACTAAAGGATCCGTTCCCACAACTCAATATTAGCTATTAATAAAATGATAAATAGCTATATATTGGTTTATATACGTGGGGTCAACCCCTTATGAGACAGACCTTTTTTAGTTATTTCTTATACTTATTCCTCATATCCTTATGAATCTTTTTCCATTTTTTCTTTTCCATAAGTGCTTTCATTTTATCCTGTTTTCTTAATGAATATTGTATTTCACGTTGCAGTTTTTCATAGCTTTTCAACCGATCCTCTGATAATACCCCTTGTTCGATTGCCTCTTTCACCGCACATCCAGGCTCTGATTGATGCTGACAATCATTAAATCGACACTGTTTTGCTAATTCTTCAATATCAGAAAAAGTCGAATCTAAGGAATCCGTACCATCCCAAATTTGCAATTCTCGCATACCTGGTGTATCAATAATAACCGCTCCATTTGGTAGCATAAAAAGTTCTCGATGGGTCGTTGTATGCCTTCCTTTATCATCCGTTTCTCTAGTTGATGAAGTTTTTTGAACGTCTTCATTCATAAGACCGTTTAATAAAGAAGACTTGCCAACTCCAGAAGAGCCTAATAGGGCAATCGTTTTTCCTTCAGACATAAATGGTGCCAAGTCCTCATAACCTTCCTGTAATAAGTTATTAACAACGACAACTGGGACTCCAATAGCGACTGTTTGAACCTCTCTCATTTTTTCATCTAAATCATCACATAAATCTTTTTTCGTTAAGACGATGACAGGAGATGCACCACTTTCATACGTTAAAAGAACATAACGTTCAATTCTTCGCACATTAAAATCGCGGTTTAATGAAGAAACAATAAATACATAATCTACATTAGCCGCTACAATTTGCTGCTCTACTTTCGTCCCAGCACCTTGACGAATAAAGCGACTCTTTCTGTTTAAAACTTTGTGAATAACTGCTTTACTTTCATTTTCAATTGGAGAATATATGACCCAATCACCTACTGAAGGATAATCCTCTTTTAACGTTGCTTCATATCGAAATTTACCTGATAAATTAGCTAGCCATTCTCCTTCTTCACTTAATAAACGATAAATATGCTTATGTTCTAACGTTATCCGACCAACTTTAATATTTTCACCTGTTATTTGTGATGAAAAAAATTCATCATAACCTAATTGTTTTAAAGTGACCAATTCTGTATCCTCCTAATTTTTTAAAATTGAACTTTAGAAGGATACAGCTATTTGATTTTTAAAAATCGCTGCACCCTTCTATTCGATTAAAAGCAAAATATAATACAAAGCTCATATTACATCCCTCCGTTTCTGATGAATTAAATTCATTATATCACAAGAAAAGCACAAAGCGCTTGCCTAACGGTGACGGGAGCTTTAGGCCCTACAGGAGGCTCCCGTCGCCACAGGAGTGATAAAGCGACCTAAGACGATGGCTCTTGAAGCTAGACACCAAAATACCTACAAAGAAAACACTTAAACACTTTATTAAACTAAACTTTCTGTAATGATAAAAAAGCCACCTAATGTTTTAGGTGACTTAATTAGATAAGCCATCGATTGGCTGGTTTAATATATTTAGGCATGATCTCGTTTGTGGATGTTACTTTCAATAGATTTTCAAAAGAAAGAGGAAATTGAATACCATAATATTCAAGTGTTTGAACATTTCGTTCATACATTTTTTTATATTTTTCAAAATCCTTTGTTTCATGGACATGTTCGATTAATGCAATTAACGTTTGCAGGCTAGATATAATTTCAAAAGCTTCTTTTGAAGTACCATGATATTGATTCGATTCACTTAATTTTGGAATGGTGATTTTATTATCATTTAAGTGGTGGTTCAATAAATTCATAGAAAAAATTTCGGTATACATTTGTTGAATTAACTCTTCAATATGCTTTTCCTGTTCCTCCGTACTGGCAGCGACAATTTTCACTGAACACTCACCCTTTTAACTTTCCTTCTTTACTTACATAAGGATATCATAGCTTTTACTTGCTTTTTAGAGGTAAGTGTTTCCGGTCGTTTGGACAAACCTTTTCTTCTTTTTGTATACTTGGAAAAGGTAGAGAGAAAAGGTGAGATAGATGAAAAGAAAAGGCGAATGGTTTGAATGGAGTATTTCAAATGATTGGACTGAAATACCTTTACAAGAAATTTTTAAATCAAAATTACATGCACCAAAATCCCTTGTACACGAGTGGAGAATGAACAAACAAGTGAAAGTGAATGGTGAAGATCCAAATTGGGTAAAGCCTTTACAAAAAAATGACCGTCTTTCCATTCAATTATTTGAAGAAGAAGACTATGGTGTCATTCCTTCGTATAAGGAAATCGACATCCTTTATGAAGATGATCATTTAATCATTGTCAATAAACCCGCCTGGATGAACACACATCCAAATAATGAAGGCGAGACAGACACATTAGCGAATGCTCTAGCTTTTTACTATCAAATGAATGGTTTACACATCAAAACAAGACATATTCACCGTCTTGACCAAAATACAAGTGGAGCCATTATCTTTGCAAAACATCGTTTAGCTCATGCCATATTAGACAATGAATTACAAAAACGAAATATTAAACGAACATATGAAGCTGTTGTTCATGGTAGATTCAAATCAAAAAAGGGAACAATTGATGCTCCGATTGGTCGTGACAAATATCATTCAATTAAAAGAAGGGTTTCAAAAACAGGACAAAAGGCCATTACTCATTATGAAGTATTACATTATTCAAAAGAACAAAACTGCTCAATTGTTCGTTTATCACTTGATACAGGACGTACCCATCAAATTCGTGTTCATTTATCCTCCATTGGACATCCAATTATCGGTGATACATTATATGGTGGCCAAACAGAACATATCAAAAGACAGGCATTACATGCTAAACACGTCAACCTTCAACACCCAATAACGAAACAACCCATTGAAGTAACGGCACCTTTTCCAAAAGATATTCAAAGAGTAGTCAACTTGATTAAAAAATAAATAAGGCAATCTCCTAGTGTAAGCCTAATACCTAGGAGATTGCCTTCATTTTATGACACTCTTTTCGCATACATAATATAGCGTTCAGGAGCATTTCCAATATAGGAAAATGGATAACAAGTTGTCACAATTAATTCCTCGTATTTATTTTGAAGGGTAATGATGCTCGTATCATTTGCATCAACAATTTTCGTTTTAATCATTTCATATGTAAATGTTCCGTAGGGCATTTCAACAATAAATTGATCGCCTATCTCAAGTTCTCCAATTTTTCGAAAGACAGTGTCACGATGACCTGATAAAATAATTTGACCATTTTCGTTTGGGTAATAGCTTCCTTTATAGTGTCCGACTCCTTTTTCAAGTTCCTCCTCATCTGTTCCTTCGATAATTGGAAGCTCAGCCTGTAATCGAGGGATCTTTAAAAGTCCCACTACTTCACCTTGTTTTGGAACAAACCGTTCCTGTCCAATGGTTTCTGCTGAAACTGTTTCTTCTATTCTTTGTTTCGCTTCTTCGATCGATTGATTGGTTTGATAGTTTGTATAAAAAATTTTCCCAGCTCCAAAAAACACAAAGGCTAAACCAGAGAGGATTAAAAGCCATGAGAGCCATTTCATAGGATTCATGACCACACTTTCTTGTAAAATTTAACAATATTATACCATAATTGTTTTTAATTAGTTGTAAAGCTATTATTAAAAGATTATGGACATCTAAAAGTGATTTCTTACTTCAAGGGGATAACATATTAGCCACTTTCATATCATTATGGGTCATTTTTTCCTTTTACGGGCTACTTACAAATTTCTCACTTAAGAGGAAAAGAGCTTGACCTATCATAGATCAAGCCCCTAATTTTAAAAATCAAAATGATCTGGATCTGGTCCAAATCGTTCGTCACGATTTAAAGCATCAATTTGCTCCATATCTTCTTTTGATAGTTCAAAATCAAATATGGATGCATTTTCAATAATCCGTTCACGCTTTGTTGATTTCGGAATCGTCATAATGCCGCTTTGTAAATCCCAGCGAAGGATGACTTGTGCCGGTGTTTTATTATATTTTTTCCCTATTTCAACTAATACTTCATGATTTAATAGTTTTCCATGCATAAGTGGAGACCATGCCTCAATTTGAATTTGATGCTTTTGGCAATATTCACGAAGCTCTTTTTGAGTTAAACGAGGGTGCAGTTCTACTTGATTGACCATTGGCTTTATTTCGGCATCTTTCATAAGGTCTTCTAAGTGGTGAATTTTAAAATTACTAACTCCAATCGCTTTGACTTTTCCTTCTTTGTACAAGTATTCAAGGGCCTTCCATGTTTCTTTATATTTCTCCTTCACAGGCCAGTGAATTAAATATAAATCTAAATAATCAAAACTTAATCGATTTAAGCTATTATGAAAAGCTTCAATCGTTGATTCATATCCTTGTTCACTATTCCATACTTTACTTGTTACAAAAATATCTTCACGAGCCACATTTGAATCACGAATTGCTTTTCCAACACCTTCTTCATTTTTATAAATAGATGCTGTATCAATTCGACGATACCCAAATTCTAATGCCCATTTAACAGATTGAATTACATCATCGCCATCTTTTACTTTAAAAACACCTAATCCAAACCAAGGCATCTTTATACCATTATGTAAAGTAGTTGTATCTTGTAGACTCTTTACCATCCTTAATCTCTCCCCTCTCTATCCCTACAAAACACTTTATCATATTTTAATTAATTTTCATAACATTTCTACAATATCTTCTACTTCTTTTAACATACGATTTCTTGAATCATGATCGACATAAGGTACTGAATAAAAAAATTTATGAGCAATAGTTTCAATGCCACAAAATTTAAGAATACCTACATCAATAATCGTTTCAATAGAAGAAATAATTTGATACGGCTTTAAGCTTTCTTCTGGATGTGATGTCGTTTGAAAAATGATTGCTTTCTTATCATTTAATAGACCTTCAGAGCTATCGTCCTTAAACTTAAATGCAAAACCATTTGAAAAAACGCGGTCAATATATCCTTTCAAGATGGCTGGCATTCCTCCCCACCAAGTAGGAAAGACAAATAGAAGTTGATTGGCCCATTTGATATGTTCCTGTTCTTCTCGAACACTACTTGGAATTTGTGTGGAATAACCTGTTGTAAAGCAATCTTCTTTTAAAATCGGCTGAAAATTCATTTCATATAAATCTCTAACCCGTATTTCATGCTGTTTTGTTTCCAATTTATGTATTACTCTTTTGACAATGGCATGATTAAAGCTATTTGGATCAGGATGTGACAAAATTATAAGTGTTTTCATACCTTTTCCTCCAAATTTATCATTACCATTAGTATGAAAAAACGGAGATATTATCATTCACTTTTCGTGAATATCTTTATCCATTTATGCCATTTTATTATGTATAAGGAGTTGATAAGATGGCTGAAAAAGATATGAACCACCAAGAGCGATCCTTTCACCCAGATGGACGATATGAAAGTGTCATAAATGATCCATCTGTTAATAAAGAGACATCGATGGGAATTAAAATCGATTTTAACCATGAAAGCTTTCAAAAGAAAAATCCATATCATATAACACCATCAAATCCAAAAGAAATGGAAGCTTTTAAGCAATTGATGAAAGGAAATAAAGAATAACCATTAAGAAACGGGGCTGTCCGATAAGTCCCTAAAATAAAGGAGAAAGGACCTGTAATGAAGATCTATTGATTGAAATGAAGGTGGCGGCGACTCCAGCGGGAACAGCACGAGCCGAAGACCCCACAGACGAGCTTGCGAGTCGAGGAGGCTGAGGCCGTGCCCGCGGAAAGCGTCCGCCACCGAAATAAAATAAACCGAATTTAATTTACTATGAAAGGGGCTGTATTTTTTGGACAGCCCCATTTTCTTACCTATAGTCAAGAGCTTTATAATCTTTTTAAGATGAAAATGAATTCTTTAATGTGGGAGGATATCCACTCTCTTATAAATATATTTGTGCATACCAAAAAGACCTGACGAAATGACGTTTTTTCGCAAGGTCAAAGTATGTTATAGTGGTAGTAACCATTTACGAACAGGTTGATGCTGTTTCGTAATCATAGGTTATGTTGTGTGTAATAA